>JGI26470J50227_1000073_pt1 | contig 47231 bp, 50 predicted proteins | sample FreactTroBogLake_FD_50227 | JGI IMG/M metagenome (IMG submission 50227)
TTGTATTGCGGGATTGTTATCTAAAGTGTTTACAGTAACTTCTGCGCCCTTGCTGGTCAGTAGTTTTACGCTTAACTTGGTATCTCTATCATCGCCTATCGCGCTCCATACTACAGCCTGCGGCTTTGGGCCTGCGGCTTTTGGATGTAGATCGCTGGCTCTTTTTACTTGTCTTAATGTCATGTTATTTTATCCTTAATCTGTTATGTATGGGCCGCTTAGGATCCAGTAGTCTGTATCAACCTGTGTTAAAGTTATCAGTACATCACTACGAATGATGAGGTTTCCTTGACCTGGACTGTTGTTGTCTTCTCTAGCTCTCAGAGTCACTCCTGACCCTTGTTGTACAAGTATCTGTCTACTGTTGTCAGAAACACCTGAGATACCTAACTGTATTCTAGTACCAATAGGAAAAGCTGTACTAGCATTGGTAGGAAGGTGTACAGTCACATTGCCTGCTGATCCATCAAACCAAACAAATCTACCACGATCAGTCAATGCCAGTGTATAATCTGTAGTACTGCCTTGATTATTACGAGGGATATCTTTTAAGTAACTTTCCTGTTCTTGGTTAACAATGTCAGCATTGTCATCCATCACAAGTTGGCCATGATTCTGATCAGGATCACTTGTAAAATACCAGTCACTCCAATAGGTAGTTATACGTACATCAGGACCACCGGGGAAATCCGCTGGTTGATTATAGTAATCCGGACCATCAAAATAATCATAGTAGTCATCTGAACCTATAAAGCTGTATGGACCTTCTGGACCAGTTGAACGACCATAAGCACCAATGCGCCACTGTGCGTTATAAGGACGGATGCTGAGATAACCAGTACCATCGGATAAATCATAACCATCGCCACCGTTAGTTGTAAAGGCTGACAATGGATCACCGCTGTTGACCTGTACATCAAAGTTGTTGCCCAGTGTGAGGCTGTTGGCGCCACCTGGGTAAGTTTCGTCATTGACCACGATCTGGCCATCTGTGCTGACACGACCATAGGCAATAACTTCTGAATTTAAATCATTATCATTTGCCACATTCCAACCAAAACCATATTTCCAATTATAACCATCTTCGGTCATGTAGTTGTTGGCAGTATTATAACTGAAGGCTACAAACTCGCCCCCACCATAAACAGGATTAGTTAATCCAATACCCTGTTGTGTGAATGTGATGTAGGCATCATTGAATAAATTGCTATTGGTCCAACCTGTAGCGTTGACCGGATTAGTTAGAGCATAGTCATAATAGAGTTTATAACTATTGATATCGTATTGCTGGGCATAGAATGTGCCATCTGCTTGTCCATTCAATGATCCTGTAATCACTACCTGCTGTATGCCAGTGTTTCCACTGTCGTTTTCGTTGTTTGTATATATCTCTGCTGGGCTTTGTGCGCTCCAATCTACAATGCTGTCTACCTTTGCCGCTGGAGTTGAGCCACTGAAATACTGTCCTTGGTCTGTGGTAATCAACACACGACCGTTGCTCAGTGCTACCATGAACATAGGAGTACCATCTGCTAAAGGACCAGCCACAAATGATCGACTGTTGTTCCAATCGGTTTCGGCGATGTCTCCCCAAACCTGTTCTTGGGCATCGCTGACTGCGACTTCTCGCCAACTGCCTACTCGTGGATCTGTGCTACTGCTGAACAACATGCTACCATAGCCCATGTATCCGCCCCAGCCTTGTCCGTCAAAGTTTAAGCTCCATGCGCCATTCATAGGGAACCATGATTCGCTGTTAAAACCGTTTGACAAGTTTGTCAAATAGAAACCACCTGTTAGGCTATCATTAAAATATGTACTGTATCCATTCTTCATGGCAAATAACCAACCGTAGCCATTATAACTCACGTCTCTGATAGCATAGTCGCTGGATTCATGTGCGTTAGCGTAAGCGTCCATCTTAGAAGTAACAAAAGGTAAATCCACATAACCACGAGTCCAATGAACAGCNTCAGTGCTGTAGACCCAGTAAGGACGATTGCGACCATCGTTAATGTTATTGTCATTGTAGCTACCTATGGCAATAAAGTATCCGCCTTGGAATTTGATTCGGTCCCAATTAATACCTTCACCGTTGGGACCAACCATAGTGACCCAGTTTTGATTTTGAAAATCATTATACAGATATTCATAAAAGTCTTGGATAGTGACCCAACTGCGCTGTATGTTGGCACCTTGTTCTTCTAGGAATCTAGTGTAGTTTGGATCTACGATTGCGCTACCTGGAGTTTCGCTGAATAAGACAACATTTCGGTCAACCATATAGTTATATGCTAGATAAGCCACGCGACCATTGCCCACTGCTAGATCATATGCGTAAGTGCTTTCATAGTTGCCATTCCAGAATTCGCTGGTTGTATCAGTACCGGTCCAGTGTAGGCCATCAAGGCTGGTGCTGGTTCCTGCGGCATAGTTGTTGCCGTCTGAAAATAGGAAAACAAACTTGTCTTCGTAGTCATTTGAGCTGGTGTAGGGCAGTTGATTCCAGGCTGTTACCCCGTCTCCCAGTTTCATTTTTCCAGTATCTAGTTCCGCCCCGGGTTCGCCCTGCGCTAGAATTGGGTTTATATTAGCCCAACTTGCGGCTAGATCTCGTCTTAGTTGAATTTTACTTGCCATTTAAATATCTCCGATATTGTATTTATACTAGTCTTTCTACAGCAATAGAACCGTAGTGTGTTGGATTTGTGTTATCTGCGGGGTTGTATGCGCCCATAAATGTTACTCTATATAACTTGTTAGTGCCAATGTCTTGTATTTTTACTTCAGCGTAGTCACCTGGTTGTAACGGCGTTGAATTAGTCACAGCCGTAGCCCCGTCATAGTTAAAATATTGTGTTGGAGAATTAGCACCTACAGTATAATTAGTTGGTGTGGTCGCCGCTTGATACACAGTAGAAGTCCATATTAGAGTATTATAAGCACCCGCACCGAGTCCGTACCCGCCATTTAATCCCGGTACACCTGTCGTGCCATCAAACACAAAACTAATAGTATCGATTGCTATAGTGGTCCCCCAAGCTGTAAGTGGAGGCAATACTGCCATTTTTCCAGAATAAGCAGAAGTTTGTATACTACCATCTGGGAATGTTAATACTCCACTAGCACCGCCCCATTTTAATTGATTGTCAGCAGATTTAAGGATCACATGGCCCGGATCTTCTTGCGATACTGCTCCAACTTCTAATACTAGGTCAGCACTGGCAAATTCTTTGAGTACTTGTCCGCCGCCTGTGTGTGCTTCTGTAGTCGTAGTATCTATAGCAAAGGTACTGCTGTCGGTTGCTATAATATACAATTCTGTAACTGTAGGAGTTGTGTCTAAAGGAGCAGTTGGTACAGTCAATGTACTTTGTGTTGGATCATAAACTGCTGTGCCAACAACAAAGCGGAAATCTCTGATTAATCCTGGAAATGCAAAGATTGACTCAGACCCACCAGTTCCAAATGTACCATCAGCACTTGACCCGCCAATGGCAAATGTCTTCAAAGAATCATAGGTAAACGATACTGGAGGCTCTAGTGCTAGGCTCGATCCACTATAAAATACTGCTAATGTTCCACTACCATTATTTACAATAGCCACATGTCGCCAATCATTAGGACCAAATGGTTGGTAAGCGGCATTAGCGTATGTTCCTGAACTATAAACACTACCGTTAAGCACAATCTCCATGATATTGCTGCCGCCTACTCTTAGGGCAAACATTGGATTTGCGGCAGCACCTATACTGAATAGTGTCGCACCTTGGCTTAAGGTTGTGGTATACTTGGCAAAGAATTCCAATGTCCACGGTGTAGTTGCTGTGGGAGCAAACACAGCATCGTTTTTAACTTGGAGAACAGAAGTGGTACCATCGAACAGCATAGACCCACCAACAGGTGTTGCGACTACACCAGTAAATGTGTACGATCCACCACCTGTGACGCTGTGTGGCCCGCTTACATTGATTCGTATAATACCAAAATAAGTATATGCGTCTGCGGTAACCGTTCCAGTTTCACCGTGATTGGAAGTATATGTCCAGCCATTTTTAACATTGATCAAATCTGGATATCCCGTGAAATCAATATTGTTGGTGCCACCTGAGTTACTGTTTCCTGAATATAAAGGATTAGAATAAGTGTAGAATGGTGTATCAGTGCTGTAGGTAACATCAGCATTGACTACTGTGCGAGCACCGTTGTATGAATAAGCAGTATAAGCAGTACTGTCAACACTAGCAGTTAAAGCAGGATCTGTAAACAGGGTAATATTATTTGCGTCAACAACGTGTACATAATACAAATTATTGTTTAGTTGGGTGGTGCTGGTGATAGTATTAACAGCAACTTTATCGCCTTCAGATAGCCCATGTCCGGTTACTTGGAGTTGTGTGCTAGTGCCACGTGAAATATTTTCTATAGGTACACCACTGCCGACATAACCCGGTGTGCTAGTAATAACTCCGTTGGTTGGTAATGTTAGCGTACCGTCGGCGCCAAATGTAAATGTTTTAGTAGTATCACTATTGGTATCGTCTGTTAATAAATTAAAATTACCTTGTACTCCCCAATTTACACTTGTGCCATTAGGTTGTATGTAACTATTGTTAGGCAGATAAAATACACCATTTGATCCAAATTGCCATACTGTTGTTAATCCATTATTGCCAGCGTTTCCCCTGCCCTTTAATGCTATATTGAAATTAGCACTATAATTATCATCGTCCACTGCTGACAATCTAGCACCCGGTAATCCATTACCTTGATCCACATAGGTAAAGTAATCAATAGCACTACCAGTTCCTGTGTTACCTGCGGTATTGATCAAGTTTAATTGCGTTTTAACTTGACCTACTGGGCCTGTGTTGTTTAGGTTCAAAGGAGCTGGAGTTACAAGACCTATAGTGTTGCTGCCACCATAGATTGGTCCAGGAGCTGTAAGAGAACCATCTGCGCCAAACTGCCACAAACCACCAGTGCTATTGGGTTTATAAAAACTATATGGGCTAGCTAACAAGGGAGTCAACGAAGCCCAGTTTGTAGCTATCGTCCAGTTAGGATCGGTTCCAGTTACTCCAGTTATTTGATATGCGTTTCCATGTGCGTCGATTATATAATCACCCACACTGACTATACTGTTTAAGTTGGCATAGGAAATAACAGTACTGCTTCCACCACTTGTTCCTGCTAGATTATATAGATAATAACGACTGCTCTGAACACAAACAGATCCATCAAGATTAACTTTGACAAACTTATTGTCATCACCTAGCACTATTTCAGTACGATTCAAGTCACCGGAGGTAAGGTGTAAGTGTTGTGTCTCTGCGTTAAATCCTGTATTATAGATGGTTAAATTGTTCCAAGGGTTATAAGCACCATTGGGCGTTAGTGCTAGGGTTCCCTGTAAATCGGCACCACCAATACCACCTCCAGAAACAAATTGTGTTTCTTTAACAGTTCCACCCAGTGGCAATGATGTACTACCATCTAGCCCAAACTGCCAGGTCTTAGCTGGATTTGGCCCGCCATCGTTATATGTTGTGATATAAAGATTGCCATCAAAGTTGGCTGTGACACAACTGGAGTACAAACCATCAGGATAGAAACTGGTTAGGCTGGTACTGTATCCATTGCCAGCATCCAACATGGTACCACCTTTAGTAGCACCTAGATGTCCGCCTGTTGGTAATGTCAGTTCACCATCCGCCCCAAGTATCACCGAATAACTGCCATTAACTAATCTATCAGTAGCTCCACTACCACTGCCAGTAGGATAAGCTAGATCACGCCAAGCTGTAGTGCCATCACCATACTTGATCTTGTTGGTGTCTATTTCTAGACCTGGTTCGCCATCACTGAGGATGGGATTGATCCTGGTCCAGTTTGCGCTGTGATCTCGTCTTAGTTGTATTCTGTTTGCCATATTATGCTCTTCCACCATCTAAAGTAAATTCTGGTTCAGCGCCGTATGCGTTGGCACCATTGTAGTTAGGATCTGTCTTGCTGAATCTAGTACCAGCCGCCCCACCTTCAGCGAATCTAACATTGATGGTGTATACTGTGCTGGCCGCNCCACCATCCATGTCTAGGTTTTCTAAGTTGCGATAATCCCAAGCNGTGGTCTGTACTGAGTTGTCAGGGAATTCTAATCCACCTTTAGTATCAAAGCGCCATATATACTGTTGGAAATCTACTGCCGCTANATCCANAGTNGCTATTTCTACACCAAAGTTCCGGTTGTCATCTANAGGATTATAAGGATTATCGGGGCTACCTATGTAATCTGCTCCGGGTAGTTTGACATAGTTATAATCATCACCAAAGAACAGATCTGTACTTACAGTATAGTTATTGCCTTTCATTATGTGGAAATGGCTGACCAGTCCTGGGGCACACTCTTCTGGTTGTCCGCCAAACAGCACCTGACCGCGTTCGGTAGTCATTGAAATACCAGCCGCACCTGTTAAGAAAGTACCGTATGGGTTGGCTAATATACCATTTATAGTATAGTCATAACTAAGAACTCCAAGTCCCACTGTGTAATTAGTAGTGGTCAATGTTCCCTCTTCTTGCGTAGCACCTATCTGTATCCTACCATCGGGATCTACATCAATGCTGTATTGGCTGGTAACATCTGGATCTACGGCCACCATACCTGCGAACGCTGGAACTTCAACATGCTCTACGCCAGTGTAGATCAAACTGCCTGTAGCCGCGTCTGTGATGATGCGAGCCTCAGCACTACCACCACTCATGTAGATTTCACTGTTGGTTATGTTGGCCACACCTTGGTTAGGGGGGAATGGGTTAGTGGCTACTACTGTACCAAACTCTACTGAGTTAGTAACACTGATACCACCGGAATTAAGTTTTGTTGACAATGGTAGTGTTAAGTTACCATCTGAATCAAATGTCCATATGTTGGCAGAGTTATTGTAATTTGTAGCAATATAGGCCGCATTAGGGTCGACCCACATGAAGTTGTTTAGGTTGTAGTCAGCCAACTCGCTGTAGCCACCTTCTGGAGCAACTAGGCCGTTTTCTGTGTTAAGAGTTACACCACCAGGCAATGTTAGCGTACCATCAGATCCAAGTATCACTGAATAACTGCCGTTAACTAGTCTATCACTGCTGGTAGCGCCACTACCAGCATATGGCAAACTGGACCAATGACTTGTGCCATCACCATATTTTACTTTATTAGTATCTGTTTCTAATCCCGGTTCAGCAAGACTCAATATAGGATTGGCCGCTAACCAGTTTGCGGATGTGTCTCTTCTTAGTTTAATAGTTGACATAATTAAATTCCCTGTTCTACTTGGTTAGCGATATCTAATCTTTCTAAACGATTGTGTACATACTTAGCTATATACTCAGCGGTATATTCTTCTGGTTGTTCTCGTAGGCGTAGGCCATTAATGTATTTCTCGTCAATGCCCTCAAACTCATCTACTGATCTCAACACACGATCGTCTTTGACAAACTTCATATCTACTATAGGATAGATGTTGTTGAACCTGTTGGATGTTAGTATACCATTGGCAAACAAGTTCAAGTGATACTGTGTCCATATATTGTAATAGCGTGTTGGAGCAACAACTCGTTCTTTACTTACTAGAGTAACTTCTTCACCTTTCTCATTAAACGTTGTTGTGCCTACTGGAGTTTCTGCTAGTTTCAATTTAGTAAACGTACCAGCTTCTTTGTTAAACACATGGTGTCCAACTGTGCGCAGTTTAGTACCATCACTAAATGTATAAACTCCATGTTCAGTAGTTTCTTCTGCGGTTTTAATCCAAATAGGTTGTGCTTCACCAAACTCGCCTAGATCAAAGTTCCAAACACGGATTAGTTCACCGTGTTGGACGTCTTCAATAGCTCGGTGTGTACCATCTGCCATAGTGATAAGTGTACCTTCTACCAAGCAAGGTCCGTGTGGTACTTCCCACATGTCAGTTACCAATGCGAAAAATGTATAGCCTCTACTGTCTGTAACAAATGCTGTTACACTGGCTACTTGGCTCCAAAAGTCTCCGTTTATAGTAAAGTCATTCCAACTTAAAGTATTGCTACCTTGATCAAAACTACCAGAGATGACCTGTGTATGATCAACGGTAAGTCCTTTGATAATAATGCCCGCGGCTGATGCGCCAGCATCTCTAATGTTGTAAATGACTGAGCCACTATTGCTATCCACGCTTAAATTACTTTGTAGTGTATATGAAGTTATTGTTAAGCCTGCTGAGTTGTCAGCGACACCACCATCAGGGCTTCCACCTAGTACGCTCGAACCAGTACTATCTTTAATGTCTCCGCCTGCGGGCAATGTTAAATCACCATCTGAGCCAAAGGCCCAAGTCTTAAGGTGTCCACTATCTGTACCGCTGGTAATGTTAACCGGACCGTAAGAGTTGTTTAATTGTAGAGGATCTGATGTGCCATTAGCAGGAACGATTACTGCTGATGTAGCATTATGTGTTAAGTCTGCGTTTTCTACTATAACACCATTGAGGTCATACATGGCATTCATTCCAAACTGTAGATCACCTGTATTAGCATTACCGTTACCAGAAACAGCAGTCCAATCAGGATTGCCTAGATAACTCGGCGGATATCCACTAGTATCCCGTATAGCATAATAAAATTTATGATCGTATGGATCAAATACTACTGTGCCGCTAGTATAACTTTGTTCTTGCCACACATTGACTGAGTTTGCACCACCACCTATTATTTGCCCGTCAACGGTAACATTACCGCCACTGGTTACTGATAAGGCTTTACCAGCAACATAGATTGTGTCTGAGCTTACATATAAACTCTTCCATTGGTGCGTTAAACTACCTAAATTATAAGTGACATCGGCACTAGGAATAATGTCCTGTGCCACAGCCGATAAGTCTAAAACAGCAGTAACCGGAGGAATACCAGCGGCACTGTCTACTACTGTGACATATACACCGTTGATATCAGTAGTGGTACATACATAATCTAAAATTATTGTACTTGGTACTGTACTTGCTTGAGCATACAAACTACCGTTTGATGACTGTGTAGCAGGAACACCTAGTGTGATTGAATTTCCTGAAGATGCTGTTTTTAATATAACTCGAACAGTTGATCCCTGACGGTAGTTAACAAAACTAATATATGTAGGACTACTGATTGTAGATGTTACTACACCGTCTGTGGCAAAGTTAACATTGATAGTATTACCTACAGCACTACGAACATTGTTACTTTGTAAAGCAACGGTGCTAGTACTAGGAACCCAATTGCCTCCGTAATAAATGTAACTATTACCATCTTGAGTGTCCCACCATTGCTGTCCAAGAACAGCATCTGCTGGCGGAGTTGGACCAACACTTAAGGCCGGTAATCCAGTATATAGTTCAGTAAAATTATTATTAATTTTATTGAATGCAATACGTAATGGATCTCCAGCGCCGTCGTTGGCAGTAGTTCCAATGTTTATAAGTTGACGTGTCATTAATTTCTCCCTACTGCAACTTCAATTACGCCGGCTTCGCCGTAGTCTTTATCTTCTAATGCTTTACCTATGATTGCACCTAAGGTTGGTGTTGTAGCTTTAACCGCATGACCCGGTGTTGCTGCTGTGGTCAACATATCGCCCTTCTTAACACGACCAACAACCTTACATGGAACACGTCCAGCAAGTGCCACTAGATTTTTCAATCCCGGACAATCACTGTACATGATGTAGGCTGCCTTGCCTTGTTCACCCACTACACCAGCTAGGCGTGTATCATTCATTTGATCAGTTATGGTAATTTCTTTATCACCACCAAATACAACCACAGTACCGACTTCATACTCAGCATCACCTTCGTAGTACTCTGCTAAGTCAGCTGAGTATGTGGCAATAAATGTTGATCCACTTACTAAACTCCACTGTCCTTGGATTGTAGCTGAACTGCTTATGTTATTAGTATTACCAGCAGCAATCTTATTAGTGTAAATATTACCGCCTGTAATGTCCAGTATCGCCGGCATAGAAACTACAGTAGAACTAGTAGTACCACTTGCTGTCATAAACTGATAAGCACCCGGAGTATAGAAATTTATACTTGTACTACCGGTTGCAGTAATAGTTGAGAACCCACTGATTTTTAATGCAGTAACATCAACGTTACCACTACTATCTGAAATAGGAACAGTACCATTAGCATGTGATGAACTAATTGGAGTTATACCGTAAGTATTACCACCACCAGTTAATGTTGATCCATTATAATTTAAATTACCAGTACTCGATACTGTCATCAATCCTGATGAACTAAATGGAACGTTAGTAATACCGTTACCATAGGTTACAACATTATTAAAGCTAATACCTAATGGACTAGCGGCAGCCCCAGCAGCTCCACCACCTGATACACCGTTGGCATTACCTAGAACAGTACCTGCATTGATATAGGCAATCTTGTTTAAATTAACACCTGTAGAGCTTGATGTAGAATTTGCTAGATCAATCCAACCATAGGTTGAACTAAACACTGAACTATTGAAACTTGCAAGACCTAATGTGTTTTGTGTGTATGAGCCAGCTGCACTTGCGGCTGTTGGTGAGGCCTGCATTGCCAATTTACTTTGAGCAATGGCAGCACCGGCATTAACCATTGAATTAACAATTTTACCAGCTTGAATTGCAGTGGTTAGTGTACCGGCCACTGAGTCGTAAGTAATATTAACATCACCAGTTGGTGTACCGATATTTCTCCAACGATTACTTGTAAATGTCATTGAACCAGTTGCGGTTGATGTAATAACAAGGTCTGATGTGTCTAATCCAGAACTTACTGTTACAGCTGGGCCAACAATGCTGGTAATATAATATGTTCCAGCAACTAACCCGCCAAAACTAGTACCAGCAAACGTAATTGTATCTCCCACTGTTAAATTAGTAACAGTACTTAATGTAATTAAGTTTGTAGTAGTCGTAGTGTTTGTAGCTGTACCACTAGTGGTATCATATACTAAGAAATTGCCAGCAGCAGGTGTTGAAATTGTTACGTCACGCTGACTAGATAAGAATGCTAGTTGATCAACGTACTGCTTAGTAACTGCATCAGTTCCTAGTGTAGGGGTTCCTAAGTTATTAATTTTATAACCCCCTAGATTCATGTTAGATTTCATAGCCAACACGCCATTAAGTGCCATAAATCCAGGGCCGATTAAATTACTTGATGCTGTTGGTGCACCACTGTATGTTAGTCCTAAACGATCATCAACAAAGGTACGGATAGCTGATTGTACAGGAACAATGTTTGTAGCATTGTCTTGCATGGTACCATCAGTACTGAACTGTGTAATAACTACACCTTGTTTGAATCCTAAGCCAGATAAATTGCTTAACGCAATTGAAGCACTAAATGTAACAGTACCAGTACCTTGGTCAACTGTAAAATATGGACCAACGCGGAAGATACCATTTTCATCTGTTGACACATAGAACACACGACCTACAGTTTCTTCTAAGATTTGATTGTTTGGATTAATAGCAATTGCCGGTGGCCCAAAAATTGTATTTGGGTAGTTACTTGTGTTATATCCGCCACTGCCAATTTGGTTAAAGTCATGTCCAGTAGCGCGGCAAGTACTAATGTTAACAATAATTTGTCCACTAGCACCAGCAGCATAACCGATTTTTAATGCACTAGTAACAAGAGTACTAAATGGTTTACCAATACCTAGGGTTGATGCTGCGCTGGTTGTAACTACTCGATTAATCAATACAGTTGAAGCTAATCCTGTAAATGTTCCCGGAGTTGATGGGTACTGTAAGGTAATAGTTGTTGCAGTTGGGTTAGTTGAGCTAGTACATAACCATACACCGTTGTACATTGGAGTTGTACTGCCGGAAACTTTATAGTAGGCATTTTGAACGATACTTGTTGACGGGATAGTGAATGCTACAGTATAGGTGCTGGTTCCTGAACCACTTGGTGCAGCAACCGCACTAGGAGTAACAGTATTACCAAATGTCCAACTAGTAGCACTAAAGTTTAATGTACCGCTAGCACTACCGCTCGATATCGGAACAAATACACTTCCACCTTGCGTTAAACTCACTGTAATATTAGGACTACTTACACTAAGAATATAGTACGGAGTTCCTACCGTAGCTGCCGTAGTCTGCGTAGCAGGAATACCAGCAACAATATTACCCAGTTGTGAACTGGTAGCAGTTGGCAATGTGAATACGATTTGATTACCAACTGTTAAACCAGCTGTTGAACTTAGTGTAATTAGATTTCCACTGTTGGCAACGGTAGTAGCAGTACCAGTAATAGCACCAACAGTTGTTGGATAACCTACAGTAACCTGTGTTAGCTCGCTCTGAGATGTTATTGTACTACTAAACACTGTGGTTGCAGTTAACACCGCAGTAAAGGTTGCAGTACCAAAACTTGCAGTAACAGTTGGAGCACTAACATAACCATATCCACCGTTAACTAATGTTAATGTAGTTCCGCTGATGTATCCACCGCTAACTGTAGCAGTTGCAGTAGCTTGAACAACAGCACTACCACCTGAAATGGTAATACTTGGTGCAGTGGCATATTCTCCACTACCTGCACTAACTACATTAATTTGTGCAACTGAAGTTGGAAACTGTGCAGTGATGTTTGCTCCAGACGGTAACCATACTGCCGGGCTTACTGTAAATGTAACACCATCTGATGCAACTGATTGTACAATACAGTTAGTAGGAACAATGGCATTAGTAGTGGTACTGGTTACAACCATACCTACTGCTAAATTCGTTGTGCTTGCAACAGTTAATGTAGTCTGTGAGGTTGTACCTACAACTTGATATGTACCATTATATGCCGAGGTACTTTGTCCACTAATAGTTAACCAACTGTCTACTGGTGGTAGAGCAGGTGTTGCACTTGCATATGTTTGTGTATTTGGTACATTATATGTTACATACTCATATGTTGTTCCGTTTACCGTAGTAGTTGCACTGGCAAATGATAACGCGGCCACCGGAATACTTGTATTTGCTGCAAGATTGTACACTGGATTTGGATCAAGTGTAACATAAGAATTTGCCGCAGTGCCAAATATTATTATGCCAGTTGGTGTACTATTTGCAATTGCACTTAGTGTAATCGTATAAATTCCACTAACTGGTCCAGCCACATTCGCCACATACTGTGCGCCGGTAAACGCAGCATTCTGAACAAGCATACCAGTAGTGATGGTTCCGGCAACATTATTAACAGTCATTGTAGTATTAGCAACACCACCTGATACATAAGTTCCAGTAGCAGGAATTATCTGGGGAGTGTAAGTTAAAATACGATGTACACGTCCATTCCATGTGGTAATATAGTTACCTGTATTTAATTGAGCGATAGTACTGGCCTGAGAAATTGCAATAACTGCAATCTTGTTATCGCCAACTTGTAAACCCTGAGTAGCAGTGGCAAACCAAACTGGTCCTACTGGAGTAATAGTAGGATAGGCACTTATAGTTAATGTCCATGTTCCACCACTAGGTCCGCCATTAGTTGAACTTACAGTAATACCACCTGCACTAAATCCTAATCCACCGATAGTCATTCCAGTAGTAATTGTACCAGTAACTGCATTAACTGTTAATGTATAGCTTGATGTGCTACCACCAGTTACTGTTCCTGCTGCATAACCTGTTGAATATGCAGTCGGATCAGCACAATCAATACTAGTTGTATCTGATGATAACTGATAGTAATTAAATGATGCATCAGTTTCAATCATTGCGTTAGATGTAACTTGATTGCTAAATGTAATTGTTCCGCTTGGTACTAGACTAGGTGGAGCATTTAATGTAACAGAATATGTACTTCCAGAAACTAGCGAAACAGAATACACTGTAAATGTTCCATTAAATCCAGTGCCAGTGACCAATTGACCTACTGCAATAGTACCTGAAGATACTAATACAGTCATTACAGCACTGCTTGTATTGCCACTTACTAGAGTAGCAGTTGCACCAAAACTAGTTGTAATTAAACTTTCACCAGTTGATTCGGTTAATCCATAATTTAAAATTCTATAAATTGCTGATAAATTATTCGAATATTGAAAACTAGTACTCGGGCGTGTTGGATGAACAGTTTGAACTCCGGCAATCTTTTGATTTTGTAAAGTACGAATCGTTACAATTTGTCCATCATATAAAGGATATTGTAATCCGCTAGTCGATGTGCCGCCAGTACCTGCAGTACTAAAGTTTAATTCTAATACATCTTGTCCATTAATTTGAATACCAGCATGCTGAATACTAGAAATTTCATAACGAGTAATACTGCCGCCTTGCAATGTATGATCAATTTCAAGTTCTGAATTATTATAAGGAGTATACTTATAACCAGTAATCCAAACATTTAATGCTTGAACACTAGTAGTTGGAATCATGTTTGCCGCAGTAGTTGCTCTCTTGTACACTCTAGCAGTTTGAACTTGATCATTGATCAATGTGACAGCATTTGGTAACTCAGTCAAGTCATATCCAGTGGAACGTAGACCATAATCACCTGTGGAGTTTGAACCCCCTACTGAACGAACCTGTCCACCGTTAAGTGCCCAGAAGCCTGTGTGATTATAATATGTAAAGGTTGATACTTGCTCTGTAATAGCATTGTTAGTAGCAACCACACCAAAACCTAAATCGTTGATTTGTGTAAAGTCATTAGCTAACATTGAACGGTTACCACCCATTTCGATGTTAATTTGTAAATTACCACTGGTCATGATGAAACCAATTACTCCAGATCCAGCACCACTGTTATCAGTACTGTTACCAATAATAGCAGTTCTTGCTGTAGAAATACTAGTAAAGTCTGTAACTAAATTGCTTGCTTGTCCCGAGGTATCCGGGGTAGTTCTTACCGATCCACCACTCCATACTCCGTCTGTCGCATAGTCTGTAATTAATGTAACTAATGTACCAATTTTAGTTGCTTCTGTTGATGAAGCAGCCGAGTATGAAGTATTTTGTATTAGGTTGTTACCTGCTGTAACAGTGACTGTTGAATTCTGTACAATCTGTTGTAAAATTGTACTTAAGCGACCAAACGAAGCAATACACGCTGCCTGTGAAGCACCGAATACACTTTGTCCATTGTAATAAAAACTTGTTGCAATATCATATGATGCAACGTTACTTGTATTAGCTGCATTCTTGTATAATATGTCATAGGTAATCGCATCGACAATTAGACCAATGTCTCGTTGAGATTTAGTAGCACTATACCCACTAAAACTACCTACGTTATAGTTTGCATTGAGCCATGCAGTAATTTCTTGTTCAATAAATGCTTTATTAATTTGTAAAATGTTTTTAGCATTGACTTGATATGTAGTAGCACCGACTGGAGTTGCCCAGTTAATTGTAGGTTGAGATGATAATCCATTATTCAACATATTTTGAATAACAGTTAAGTTAGTATTTACTGCGGTTTTGCCAGCACTGTCTACACTCAAAGCATTAACTAATGTGCCTATTTCACCGATACCTTGACTTAATAATGATTCTGCTAGGCCACTGGTTATATAATTTAGATTTAAATTATAATTTAATCCCATCTTAACACTTAGATAGTTTGTACCAAATACCATGTCATAGTTTACAGCATCGATGATACGACCTAACTGTGTTTGTAAAGTTGAAAAACTTCCTCCAAATGCAGTTAATGGGTAGAATGGTGTTGAACTATCTAAATTTAATACAACCTGTGGCAGTGCAAATGTGTATGTACCGCTAGCTTGCGCATTTAATGTAGTAGTTAATGTAATAGTAGTCGAACCATTCCACATTGGACTAACATATGTATATGCAGGAACTCCATTACCAACTACTAATTGCCCTGCAACGATGCCAGTAGCAGATGTTACAACAAGTGTATTAGAACCGCTTGCTCCACCACTAACATATGTGGTAGTTGTTTGAGTTACTGCTTGATTGTAACTTGCAACATAGTCAATTTGATAGCGTTGACCTTGTACATAGAATGAACATGGTACTTGTGGTGCACGTACATCGAGGCCACTATTTGAAGTACCTGTTACTGTTATACTTGTTCCCAAAATACCGTTTACTGAGCCAATTGTGCTAATATTACCATATAACCGTCCTGCAAAACCATCAATTAATTGTCCACCCGCAAATCGAGGTTCGTTAAGACTGGCAATGAAACTAGCTGATTCTTGACAGTAAGGCGACTTAGTTAACACTTGTCCATTAGGATCGAGTACCATCATAAAGCCGCCATGGCCTTGTCCTGTAATTAATCTGATACGAGTAGCATCATTACATAGGAACATGTCTATGTTTTTGTTATTCAACGGTGTTGAATAAATGTTTTGTGGATCACTTAAATAATGGCGACCGTAATTTAATGCACCATATAAATGCCAACTGCCGCTGGCAATTGTATAAGGAGTAACTTCGCTACTTGAGAATGGATATAATACAGTTAAGTAGATTACATTACCACTGACACTAGTAACAACCGCTTTACCTGCTGTGCCAGTTTCACTAGTTGCATCCATAAGGATCAACCCAATCCAGTTAGTAGCAGCAACACCTGATGTTAGTGTAGCAGTAATCTTACCAGTAGTTGCACTTAATGTTATACTTGTAGAAGTAGCATAATCAATACCGCCGCGATTCAAACTTGGAAAATTAATTTGTCCAGTTTGTAAATTATCGTATACTACATCACGATAGAAGAATGTTGATCTCCAAGGCGACTGACTGATACGATTTAATGGACGAACAATAGTTCTACGGAAGTCATCACCTGCAATAGTTGTATTTGCAGGAACCTTAATTGGGAAGTCTTCGTAGTAAATACCACTCTCAACCCAAATAGTTGTATTAAGATTACTAACAGTTGAACCAAAGTCTAATGTTTCGCCTGTGGCAAAGAATCCAGGTTGTGTTAATTGAACAACAATTGTATCATTGCTTGATAATGTACCCGGAACATATGATACAATAGTACCAGTCGCTCCTGAAGTATTACCAATTAAAATTTGTCCTGAAAGAATATGCACATCGCCGGGGGTACCTTGGTCAACATATCCACGTCCACCGTTACTGAATTTAATTGTATATAATCCAGTACCAAGATTTGGGGTAGGAGCAGAACCATAACCATTTTCAACAATACCAACTAAAGTAGCAAAGTTAGTTTGGAATGTAGTAATTGCACCCGTTGCATCTGCCAATGAGCCATTATATGCTCCTTGGGTTTGTTGCGATTGATAACGTAGTGCTTGTACTTGATTTAACACTTGCAAGGCAACTTTTTCAGCAAATAGTAATCCATCTAAACTTGGAGTAGTAGTAAATACACGCAACGCACTTGAATTTTTATAGAATGCTTTACCAGCATTGATTGATTGATAATTACCGCCAACTAATAGATCAATACACACAGCATCGATGATTGTACCGAGGTCACGATAACACAATGCCTGATTATAACTATATCCACCTGTATACTTTGTAGTAATATATGTTAATACATTGTTAGTAATTGTAACATCGTTAGTAAAAATTAATTGTGTTGCAGGATAATACTCTGCTGAACTATAGGGTGCTGTTGAAGGATAAATGACCGTAGGAGTTGATATTGCCCCTACAATTTTTTCTATTGTTAAGTTGAATAAATTACCAATTGCACTTGCGGCAAGTCCGCCTGGGATCCATGCACTATTAAATGTCTGGGTTAATGCATGACCTGTTTGAGGAGTTACTGCGCTGTTTGCTGCAACTAATCCCACAGTCTGGCTTACTCGTCCAGTAATCACACTGTTCCAAATAGTTTGTTCTGCACTACCGCTGGCAAAATTTGCTAGTATTTGATTGGCAGCAAAATCGCTGGCAGCATTGGATGCTACGCTACTGGTTGTGTAAGTTAAATCATAAGCAATAGCTTCTGCTAGATATCGAATACTATTTTTAAACTGTGTTGCTCCCGCAGCTGGAACAAATCCTGAATTGTTGTTAATAGCATAAAGGTATGCATCCTCGGCAATAAATGCTAGGTTAGCACTGATGGCTGTAGCAGCATTTGTATATCCAGTGATTGCAGCACTTGGACTTGCTGCTAATGTGATTGTAGGACGAGGATATGTTGTATTAGCTATGCCGTAAGTTAACAACTGAGTAATTGTAGTAAACAATCCGTTAATGTAAGTTGTAACATTGGAATCATTAATAATAGCAAATGCTGAATTAATATCACTAACAGCACTAGCAGCTAATGATGTTTCCTGTGCTAAGATACTAGATCTATCAGTTTGTAGTACACTATCTGAATATGATAGTGTTGGCTGAGTAGCTGTTGGATAGCTTGGCTCAGTTGGTGCACTAATCAGCGTTTGAATTTCTGTAAGGTTAGCAAGAAGACCTAAGCTCAGTGTATCACCTGCGGTGATGCCTGTTAATACTGCATTAGTATATTGAACAACAGTTTGCTGATATAAAATAGTACCATTAGTACCTAACAAGGTATTTGTAATAATATTTTGAACTAGAGTTTTTAAATAAATGATCGCGTTAGTACATGCAGATTTTTCGTTAGCATTTAAGGTTAATGTGTCACCATAACCATAGGCCCAATATTGCATGCCCGCATATATGCTTTGGCTATTGCCACCGTACATCATGTCATAGACAATGCTCCAAATAACATATTCAGTATCGCGTTTAGATGTAGTTACATTGTACTGTAAACCTGGGAAGTTAACTGTTATGTAGGCTGTAATTTCAGCTTGAATAAATGCAATGTTGTTAAACAACAATGTCATAGCATTTGTTTGAGCAGTAGTTGTTGCACTAGTAGATGGTAGATTTAGTGCCGGTGTAGTACCACCTTCAATAATATTTTGAATAACAGCAATGTTTGCCTGGATAGATGCTACTGCTGTGGTATTGTTTGAACCGAGGATAGCAATAATTCTAGTCTGTAATTGATTTAATGCATAGATAATTTCTGCAGTGCTAATACCAATACCGTAGTGACTATAATTTAAAGCAGCTTGTACACTTTGATAATTTGAACCCAATACCATGTCATAACACAAGGCATTGATCACTTGAGTAATATAACTTTGTAATAGTGTTTGGTTGTACGAATATGTACCAAGTTGAACTTGTATTTGACTAATAGCATCGGTGATCTGTGCTAGTTGTGAACTAATGATATTTTGATTAGTTATCGAAGGATTAAACAAACTAGTAGCTTGTGTAATCGAATTAAAGTTAGTTCCTAAGATAAGGTCATAGCCGACACCATCTACAAAACGTTTGATAATATCATAATATCCAGTATCTGAAAATGCACTAACATATTTTTGATTAATATATGCAATTGTTTCTGTTTGAATAAATGTTTTGTTAGCTTCTAACAAGGTAACAGCATCTGTATATCCTGATACTGCACTATTACCACCAGTCAATGTAATACTACTTACAGTTGAATTTGTTTGTACTGCACCGACTGTATAAGCAATAGTTTGACGATATGGACCAGGTTCTACTTGCGATAAATTAACTAGAGTATCTGCTTGTAGGGCTGCTGCGCCAATTGTCTTATAAGCATACTGCCATGCACGACCTTCTCTGCCTGCAGGGGTTTTAGCCTGTGTATCATCACCGCTGGTCGTAGACACATATAAATTTACACTGCTATAATACGAATTATTATCAACATAGTACTTTGTAGCAGCTTGAAGATCGTCAACACCGTTGACTACACCGGCACCCGCTAATGGTGCAGGGTGATCACTTAATTCAAGCAATCCTGTCATCGAGTCACCTTCGCGTAATACTAGGTCTTGACGTTGTACTACTTCAGTAGCAAGGTAATTGCCAGTTAATGATGGATTATAGTCCACATCACCGGTATTTGGTGTTAACGGTTGTGTGCGTGATTTTAGAGCCGCACTGACAGTATATGTGCCGGCAACCGATGGTGTAGTTGTTGTACCAGCAGTAATGTTACTAGCTACACCAGCAACATACTTATTAACACCGTAGTCAACAGTTACAGGCAATTTACTAATTGTAGTTGGACTACCAGTGTATAGTGCGTTGAATGCAGTTACTAATGTACCGCTAGGATTTGGCAAATTACCAATAGTATAATTATTGTTAGCATTGATATTTGCATTCAGTGTAGGGCTACTATCACTAATAAGTCTTGCAGCCTGAGTAGTAATATCAATTGACCCGGGAGTATGTGTAATAGTAATAGTACCGTTTGTACTTGTCAATGTTCTGGCACTTAGTTTATTTCCACTGGCATTGGCAGCAATAATTTGATTAGAGGTGTATGTTGTACCATCATCTAGCGTACTTAAAGTCAGTGCGCCACCAAGTCCAAATACAGCATATAGTTCTGTAAAGTTTTGATTGACCTTGGTAAACGATTCACGGATACTATCGCCTGTACCGTCATTACCTTGTATACCGGTGTTAATTACGTGTTGTGTCATTTTATATTATACTCCAAAGCTGCTGCCGCAGCCGCATGTGGTTGTTGCGTTAGGATTCTTTATGCTGAATGAGCTACCCATTGTATCTTCTTTATAATCTATTTCTGCACCTGTGAGATAAGTCATGCTCATGCTGTCTACAAGTACTTTAAATTCACCTAAGGGGATTTCGAAGTCATCTTCGTTGACAACGTCGTCGAATGTGAAACCGTAGCTGAAGCCGCTACAGCCGCCTCCCTGCACAAAAGTACGTAGGGCTAGCTTAGGATTGTTCTCTTCTAGGAGTAAATCTTTGATTTTTGCTTCTGCACTGCTGGAAATTGTAATCATGGTAGCCCTCGATATAATATTTATCAATACCATTTTGTAACCTTAATGTAAATATGTGTATGTATATCAGTACTGAATTTCGTGAAAATCACTATGTACGCACCAGCAAGCGTGGCAAGACGCATACCTATAGCCGTAAGAAAGCTGTGATCGTGTTTCGTTGCGACTGCTGTGGAGAAGTATTTTATAGAGATAAAGGAGCCATGGACCCAAATCGGTTAACCAATAGTGTATATCATGTATGCGGAGATTGTGATGCCAAACGCTTTGCTCAAAGCAAAGGTGTTGAACGCAGAAAAGTATGGGATATGCCCGTAAGCAGTCTTAAGACACTAGACCAACTCTAGCTTTGCCAATCCTTATCGCCCGGATGTACTTGACTGTATCCACGTTTCCATTCTTTTCTATATTGATCAGCTGGGAGTAATCCAGAAAAATCTAATTTCTTAGCAACTCTATCTTTGAGTTGCGGGTAAAGTTTTTGTATATATGATTTATCTTTACTACGCTGTCCTATCATATCAATAAATCCACCTGGTCGATTATAACCTACATACCACTCAGTGGGTTCGGTTTTCTTTGGAGGATTACCACTGGTATAGCCATTATTGTGTATTTTTAATTTTGACGGATCTGTATAGTCGTTCTGTGGTTGGGGGCCATTATCAGCAGTCGGTTTAGCTAAGGGGTTTCGCCCTTCTTTGCGCCACGGTGTAATTTTTACACCCATTGCTCGAGCATTATCAAAAAACCCTCTAGGGATTTTTAAGTCAGGGTCATATTGTATTTCAACTATAAACGGAGCTCGTATGGGAATAGGTTGATATACTTGTTCTTCTGTTTCGTATTTGTAATGCATCATAGCACCGACTTTAGGTACTACTTTGTATCCAGCACGACGAAGAGCATCTTTATCTATAACAAACTGTGCTACTCCGTGACCATAGGGAAAGTGTAGGTATTGGTTGCGAGTTAGACTAATACGTTTAACGGATTTCTCGCCACGTTGTCTGTCCATCTCTTGATCAAAGTCAAAGGGCTTTTGCGGCTTTAATTTGCCACTTTTTAATATCTGCATCATAGTAGGGCCGTCTGGCACTCCGTGATACAAGAATTGATCGTTCACACCCTCGTTTAATAGTTCCCAGATTTTCATAGCAATATTATTTATTTGCTAGACCAACTCTAGAGCTGATCACATTCCAGTTCATTATCTTCCATTGGTTATTGAGATAACCTTTCTTGTCAGCTTGGTAATCTAATGCCCAGGCATGCTCCCAAGCATCGATTAACAGCACAATATCCATTTTAATTTCGTGATTTTTGATAGTCTTAATTTTTCCATCTCGGGCTAGATAGCACCATCCGCTGCCTTGGATAGACATAAACTCTTTTTGAAAAGCATCGGTAAACGCATCAAAACTCTTGTAGTGTTTGTTAATAAATTCACCAGCAGTGCCGTCGGGCTCGTTTGATCTTGTGGGTTTTTGGAACTGTGTAAAGTAGATATCATGTAAGAAAGCACCTGCTTCGTTAAAATCAGGATCACCTTCTCCCTTGTTAAAACGATCTACATATCCTTTATAAAGTTTTCCATAATGATAGTCTAAGGTTTGCTTACTAAGACTACGTCCTAACTCATCGCGGGCATATGGTAAAGGAGTTTGCTCTAAAGTTTTAGGAGTTTTCCCTTCATTTAGGCTAACATATTTGATAAAATTGTACATAGTGATATTTACCTTATAAATAGTTCACCAGGAGAAATACCATGATTAAATTTATTAAAAGTTTGTTTGCACCAGCAGTTAAAATTGAAACACCTGTAGTTGAAGCGCCTTATAAAGTTGAAACCTCAAATGCCAAGGCTGCATCTGAAGCAGTTGTTAAAAGCATTGCTGCCAAGAAAAAGCCAGCGGCTAAGAAGCCACGTGCTCCACGTAAGCCTAAAGCAGAGTAAGCTAAATATTAGTGTAGTTCGCGATACTGGAAATATCCAACTACTCTAACAGCTTATGAGGAGCTATCAGCATGACTATTTATTTGTATATTAAGACACATAATAAAACTGGTCTTAAATATCTTGGTAAAACTACAGCTAAAGATCCGCACAAATATCACGGGTCTGGAGCAGATTGGAAAACGCACTTAAAAGAACACGGAATAGATTACACTACTGAAATCGTTAGAGAATGCCAAACTAACAAAGAATTACACGAGTGGGGAAAGCACTACAGCAATTTGTGGAATGTGGTTGAAAGTACAGAATGGGCTAATCGAATTCCAGAAACCGGCGGCGGCGCAAATCATCCAGAAAAACGAAAAGAATTATTCCGCCAGCTCCCCCAGTAACTAGAATTTTTTTAATCATTGTATAAATGTGGTTTTTGTGATATACGGAAGTTGATACGTTCTAATACAACGTCATCATCCTCTAAGGTAGATTCCCAATCGTTCCAAAATTCCGGATCGAGCCCGTGAAATGCTGTTCCACGAGTCCAATCTGGTTGATAACCCCTACGTTCCATTTCCGTACACAGATTAATAAACCGGCGATGTAAGAATAATTGCTTATCGTAAAAGAACGACACGTGGCCTTTGTTTAGCGTAAACTTCTTAGGAATACCTTTAAGGATGTCCTCTCTCTTACGTGTACGTAAACTGCGCCGCAATGCCGCAGGCACCATTGTAATCTCCCGAAGCTCTGCAACTAAGTGCATACGCTTTAGGAGTTTTGGATCTAAGTTTGAATTAATTCTAGTCATTATGCGAATAAATCTTCATTCCATTCTCGGCATTTTGTTCCGTGCCATCTTTTGTAGTTTGGGTAAGATATCACCTTACCACAATGCTCACATGGTATTTTTTCAGAATTCATTTTCAAAAAACTATGAGTTCCATTTTCTACCATTCTACTTGCTGTTTCCTTTGAAACTTCTGATTTGGTTCTACCATCTTTTCTCGGCCTGTTAGATAATTCTCTTTGCTTTTCTGGGTCCAAAAACGGATGAGTTCCTTGCTCCATTACTTTTTTTGTTGCTACACTCATTCTCTCTTTAGCCCCTGGTCGTTTACTCGGATTATCGTTTTTCATCCTCTCAGACAAGTTCTTCTTAAATTCATCAGACCTAGGTACGTGATTTATGTTTAATCCGTTTTTGTTGATGTAATCAAACCCTCCAGTTCCACCGCGTCTTACATTGTAAGTATCATCTCTTAATAAGAAATCCTCATTTACAATTTCTATTTCTTGACTAATCATATCTTCACGAGTATTAAAATATTCAAGAACAGTTTTAACAAACTTTTCTTTTCCGTATTTTTCATACGCTCTGTTTATGACAGTCCCGCTTCCCATATATCCATCATTTATATCTTTTGTTTGATGGACGCCTACGTAAATTTTATTGTTTACGGTATTTTTAATTTCATACAAGTAATAGAACATTTTTGATCTCCTTACTGGTATTTATACAAAATGTGCGTTTTGTTAGGGACATTGTGATAAAATTATGCAAAAAGGTCTTCGTCCCAACATCTATGCCCCTCTCTAAAAGCCATATTTGATTGTGTTTCACGTACTTCTACACGATAGCACCATAAGCGTTCAGCTTCAGCTGGTCCCCACATATCCGGAATATAAACACCGTTTACGTATTTGTAAAGCATATCGCTTAACCCTTCACATCCTAGTTTGGGCAGAATGGTTAGTTTGGCTAGATTCTTTGACTCTAACAACTTGTATGTTTCCAATTCTGGATCATCAGCACTTACTAGTAGTGTATGATCAAATTGGCTTTCCAAAATGCCTTTGAGTTCTTTAAGTCCGCCATAATCAGCTGCCCAATTACGGACATCTAAATCATCTGTGCCAAAATAAAACTTCATTGAAAAACTGTAACCGTGAATTAGATTACAGTGGCTGTCAGCTCGCCATTGGCGATATGCGCATGGAAATGCATCGTGATATTCTTTGGTACTTGTGTACTTGTATGTTACTGCTGGATATTGTAATACATTTGCCATTGTTGTTTTTCCTTTATAAACAATGACACGCAGAATATTTTGAGTGGGATGAGCGTCAAAAAGTCCACTGTTTAGTTCATATATTATACTATACTTAACACTTAATTCCAACCCCAATGATAACCATTTTTGCCATTATTAAGTAAATTTCTTAATGTTGTAAGTTGCATTTTTAAAACCTTACCTGCTTCTTTAACATTAGTGAATTTTCCGTTTGGAGTAGTTATTTTTTTTGCTCTAGGATTATTTCCTTTTGCTTTTTGTTCTTTATATAGCGCAATAGTCTCTGGTGAATGTTTTTTTTGATAAAAAGGATTTTGTTCTTTAGTTTTTTGGTACATTGGATTTTTTGAACCAATCATACCTTCCCAGCCTTTAATAGCCCCATCTTTACCGTTTTCGTATTTTAAATTAGCCCATTCTTTAGATTCTACAATGTTATTTTCTTTAGAAAAGGTTAACGCAAACTCTTCGCACTCTTTAATATTATCAAATGTCCATACCTCTAAAGTAGAGACATCTTTACCGTAGACTGTTAAATGGCGTTTCCAGTATTTGCCAGAACCTAGATAAATGTATGGATCTTTTTTTTCGGTCTTACCGAAATATTTCAATCCTGTAATATTATGCTGTTTAACATATAAATGAATCATAACCCACCTCATGTTTATTTAGCACACGACGCGGGATGAATATCTAATTCTTATTTAGAATTGTCAACAGGTTTGACTATTTTTAAATTGGGTTTCCCACCATTTTGGATTCTAAGTTGTTCTAATTTATCGGCAACATCTTCAAAATGGTCGTCAGTGTCTTTCATAATGGCCAGCATGGTAACCATAGTTGATAGGCTCCAATGCCACCACGAAATACACGTGATACTCAAAATGATCAAGCCTGTGAAAAAGATCGATTGGAACGGTGTTCCAAAATGTAGATATAAAAATGCCGCAACCGCACAGAATACTGCCGGTGCAATAACTGAATAGATTCTCCAGCCTTTGATTTGTTTGTATAACTCTTTAGTTATTGGTCCCATAATATTAGCCTCTGAGCTAATATTTATTGGGTAAGTTATTGATATTAAAAGAGTGCTTTAACCAATCATGCCGAACGGTGCCCATTGACCAGGAACACCAGCTGTAACGCAGATCCAACCGATATAACTGTTTAGAGTCGGTGCTGAGTTCCAACAAATATCGCCGACTTGGAATGAACCAGAAGTCGGTGCGGCTACTCCGTTGGTAAATCGCTTGCCGCCGATGCTAACATCACCATTAACTGCAAATTGTAGTGTAGGATCTGGATTATTAATATTAACACTCAACGGACCAAATACTTTAACAGGTTTGCTTTGCAGTGTGGCATCACCGATGACAATTTGCGCACTGTCTGCAGATATAATCTTTTGACTATTAACATCTGCTGTTATACCGGTAGTGCTAGAAATACCCTTATCAGTTATGGTTATAGGACCAACTGCTAATGAACTAGCACTGGTACTAGCTAGTTCAGTTACCCCAGACACATGCAATCCGCTTAGTGTACCTACTGTGACAAGATTACTGTGTAATATTGTTGGACCAAGTCCGCTGTCAGATACTGCAAGTACACCATTAACATAGTAGGCCTTGTTTGGTCCGACATCGATACTCTCAGTTGACCAAAGTCGATCTGGTCCAGCCATCATAATTAACTGACGTGTTTCGCCTGTGCCTGCCCAAGTTAATCCTAGGCCATAAATGCTAGTGTCAGCTGTAGCTGTAAACTGTAAAGGGAAAGAACGATCGATTCTATTGTCTGTTTGAACGGTAGTGGCAAATAGTGTACCATATACATTTAATACACCGCCACCGTTGACTGGATCACCAATATTAACCTGTCCGCTGGCTTTGATAGTAATGCGAGCTAGATTATCTGTAGTAATAGCAAGGTCATGACTTGAATATGTGCCAATACTGCCAACCCCGATAGCAGGACTGCCTATACCGAGTTCTACATTATTATCAACAATACTTAGAGATAAATTTGGCTCTTCAGTACCTACACCAATTCGATTTGAAATACTATCAAAATATACAAAATCAGCAACATTGACGTTGCCAGAAACGTCTAGGGATTCTAATGTACCGAGTGTGGTTAAATTACTATCAGTGATAGTACTACCTAAGCTAGTAGTAGTAATCACTGGAATATTATCAATGCTTAGTGTAGCACCTGCTGCTAGATCTAAATTAGCGTTAGTCCATAGTCTATGACCAGAACGATAAATTAATTGTGTACTACCTGCACCGTAGGTCCAAGTAAAGCCTTTACCATTTAATTCTTCTTCTGTGTTATAAGTCCATTGCCCAGCGGCTGCCAAGCTACCGTTTGGAGTGACTATGCTGTCTACGTGAATAACACTAGCAGTAATATTGCCTTGTACGACTAGGTTGCTGTTTAACTGTGTATTTCCAGTAACTTCTAGCGCACCTGAATGCACTACATTACCAGATGTACTGGTTAAGGCTAAACTGTTTATTTCAACAGTACCGTCGTCTGCTATATTGAAAAATTTTGACATAGATAAACACTCTCTTTGGAGTATTTATCTATGTTTTGCTAAAGGATACTACACTCGCAACAGCATAGTTTCTTCGTTTAAACGCCCATTTAGTTTGGTATCGGTGGCATTGATACCGTCTAAGAACTTACGTAACTGTACTTTGCTAGCCGCTTTGAACTCTTTGAGCTTTTCTTCGGGCTTACGCAGGGTCTTTTGAACACTTTGATGTTCATCAAATCCAACAATACTAGTTCCCTTGACTGTTAACGGACCTTGTATACTGTCAGCAACATATTTGCCTAGTTTACGAGTTTTGGTGTTATAAATCCATAATTCACTGGCACCTAGAATATCAGTTGGGTTAATTGATACTAGTTTCAGTGGTTCATCGGTTTTCTTGTACTTGAGTTTAGCAATTAACTTCTCTTTAGGTACAGATTTCTTAGCACGTGGCGCACGATTTACTTTGGCTTCTTGTGCTAACATAGTACAAGCAGCAGCAATTTCCTGTAGGAAATCTATTAGTTTACGTACATTCTTACGAGCAAGATGACTATAACCTTCACGTAACTGCTCATCAGCTTCACCGCTAGCAAGTTCTTCTAACTCTGCAAGCATATTATTATAGAATTCTTTGATAATACGAGCATGTGCAGCCTTGGCTTCTTTGCCTTTCAGTAAGTTTAATACTTTGAACTGTTTTGGATCAAATGCTTCTGGATCGCTAATAAATGACTCTAGGGCAGTTTCTAGTTCTTCAGTCATACCTAAAGCGGCATCACGCACACGTTCTTGAATAGTTGGTTGAACTACTGTAGGTTTTGCCAATTCTTTAGCCGCTTCACCTTCAACATCGATATCTTCTTGGCCTTCTTCAATAACACGAACAATCTCACCGCGCAACCATGCGGCAGTATCTCTACCTTCATTAAAGTCTGCACGAACAGCAGTCATACCACGAAGCAAACAACTAGCAACACCGCCCATAGTTGATGAACAACGATTGTCTTTGGTTTTCTTAAATGCTGTAATATCTTCTTTGGTACAGCCAATTGTGGCCATCCATTTGAGTACAGCAGGCTTTAAATCTTTTCCAGCAAACTCTAAACGATAATAAGACATGGCATTTACAAAATGTCTATGGAATTGATCACCAGTCCATGTTTCGCAACCTTCCCAAACTGGGCTATGATCTTTCTTAGCATGTTCACGAATACTAGCACTGGTAATACGTTTAGTTTTCTTTTTAGTTGCAACTTTAGCCACGTTCTGCTCCTGTTTGTTTACTGTATATAGTATTGTAGCACCGTTTGGCTATAATGTCAACCTTTAAGATCGTTCATGCGATTTGGATATAGTTTGCCCTGCTCTACATATTCGGCATATTGGGCTTTATTTTTAACAGGCTCAAACACATTTTTTTCAAAACGATCATAGGTTAAGCAATCAGCATCTAAGTGAGCAAATGCCTGCGCTACTAGTCTTGCCAGCATGTTTAAGTTATTGTTTGACATGTGATTCATACGCAGATCGTTGCCCGTGTGCTTAACCCATTCATTGTACGATAGTCTACCGGTCACTTCTGATACTGCTATTTCATTTAAAAATATTTTTGGTCTTAAAAAATTCTTGGGAATAGTGCCCATAGGCATGTCTAAATTATGGCTCATATTGGACAACACCATAACTGGACCATTTCTAGTTTCTGCAAAATTCTTTAGAATATGTAAAAATCCTTCATGAGCAATAGATGATACATGCAAATCTATGCTAGTTAAATACCATTCTAGGTGTTGCCTGTTGTATGTAAACCAATGATGTTTTGGATCAGACAGATCATACCCTTCTCCATTTTTCCAAACAGCAGTATGCGGTTGCTGATTTTGATATTGAAAATGTATACGACCAACAGAGCTGTTTACAAAAATTATAATGTCTTCGTCATTAAATGCGTCGCCGTGTACTCCACCTACAAATTGTTTTATAGCATACTCTGTGCTAGCACCGTTGACGGCCACGTTAGACACTGGCAAACTTAGCAATTCACCTAATATGTCAGTCCAGGATTTAGCATCACCCTCACCCGGTGCAGCAAAGCTGTCACCATATACCCAAATCTTTCTCATAGAACGTCTCGCACCGCGCCAAGTTTATGTCTATTCCAGTAATCAAACATTGTAATATCAATAGTCGGATCAACAGTATATAACGTCCCTAAGCAACGATACTGTGCAGCCATGCATTCTGCATGGCCAAATATTACCTGAGTAGCATCTGTAGAGAAAATGTTGGTTAAATTAATCCATTTACGTCCAGGACCGTACATTAGTGCAGCCAATTTGGCAGGATTATTATAAAGATCTATTTCAGCAAATTCAACAGGCATTGCTTTGAATTGTTGCCAATACACTTGAAACTGCTCTTCACCGCCAAAGTAATCAAAAGTCTGCGTCAACCCATTGTTGAATCCTTGATTTTCAGTATATGTTGGATCCCACTGTCCGATCCAAGTAAAGTTATCTCGATCAGGAAATGCTCTAATGCACTTTAATAAATCTTCATCCTGCCAAGTATAGAAATGTTTGTACCATGCTAGGCTCTTAGGATTAAAATCATATATAATACATCTTGCAGTATCAGTTAATCGAGGATGCTTAAAGAAATCAAATATTTTAAATCCGCTGGCTGTATTAACTACTAAATCATACGGACCATTATTATTATGAATACGCAAGCTCTCACTATTAAACAACCATATTTGATCTTTAACAAATTTGCTGTCATTAATCCACTTATCTTGATTCCAATTCATATCCGGATAAGGAGTTAATGTGCGCAAACTGTCTATAAACTTATCTGTTTCGTGTTCCGGATATGTGTAAAATTTACTTAATCGTATCTTTTCAGTTAGGGTTATAACAGGATAGCCACCGTCAAACATAGCCGCTAATAATTCCCAGCCCTGACACGCACCTGGTTGCATAGCATGTTCTCCTGTAGCTCTTACCCATAATGGAGTATAATCGTCGTGGAAGTTTTCTTCACTACGTTCTACTACTGGTAATAATGTTTCTGCACGAATCCACGTGCCGAAATCTGGATATCCTACTGCTTTATACGCTTTGAGGTTAACGATAAAAAACTGGTGATGCAATTCTAACCATCTACCATCAGTCTTCCATAACGGATGACCTGCAATTCCAAATTCATTCACATCTATAAATTCTTCTAAATCAATGTGGAACTGTAAGTTCTTAATTTGCAATCCTGCAGCCGTCATAACACAATAATCAAAATCTTGGTCAACAGCTTCTTGCAATACGCTATGAATTTTGTCACGACATATAATAGTAATTGGATCCCAGTCTTCTATTACTAGTTTACTGTTTAGTCTTTCAAGATAAAATAATGAAGCACCTTTGGCTTTAAGATACATTTCATCATTATTAATTCTATCAAGTTGATTGTATATGCCATAGGCAATTTTATATTTGTTCATACTTTGTTTTCATTTGATTTAATGTATAGTTATACAGGTGCCCCATACCACTGCCGTGAACTATGAAATGATAGCGATCTTCATCGGAGTTATTCCATACTATGTGTTCGTTTCCGATATCTAAGAAATTACCACTACCTTGTTTAAAAGGTACACGACCCCATTTACGAAAATAGAAATTGCACCCTTCGGGATTATTAATAGCAATATTCAATGGTCCAAATATCCTACCCTGTCCGTCAACGTGAGGCATGATGTACCCTCCGGCGGACAGTTTCATAATTCGGACTCTATCATATTGTTTATATTTTAAACTCTTAACAAATTCAGCACATGCCGGGAATAGCTCGCATGCTTCAGTCCAGTGATAATTTGCTTCAGCTGCACTGCTAAATCCGTATTGTTCGTAATTTTCAGTAGCAGTAGGGTTTATGCCATGCAGAGTAATAGCTGCCCAACCCTCATGGCTATAACTATTCTGTTTGTCTTTTTGTCGGTGTCCTACAAACAACTGGTCATTTGCAATGCATTCTTCGTGCATAGTTTTAAAATCAGCATCAAAATCTACAGGAACCCAAGGCCAATCTGATTGAAATATATCTCTAGGTAATGGCCAGCTAGGCTCCCATTGATTATCTACTGATTCTTTAATAAATTTTTCTAATGTGTCAAGCATCTATAATTTTAACTCCAGTTGCTTTAACAATTTTCCTAAATACTGTAAGATTCCATGCTCGTCTAATGTCGCTATTAGGTACTAGCCAATCTTCGTATACTGGGTGAAAATCTAAGAATGCGGCATCAAAGCTAATTTCACCTAAATAGTAACGACCTAGAGCAAGCTCATCAATGTTAACAAATGGCGGACTATTCTTGATAGATTTCCACCAATTGTAGAATCTTAATTCAAACTCTTTATGTGGTGCGTATAGTTCATCTTTACTAAAGTTTAACCAAACTTCTGTACTAAGCCATTTTTGTACTTTAACTTGATTATTAGTAATAACTCGTTTGTCGTCATCACAATAGGCATGCATATAGTCTTTACCTAGTGTGTTATAACCTAAATACAATTGCCCCCATTTGGGACTATGATCTAAGAATAATTTATCTTCAGGAGTGATGCGAGCACCTTGTTCAATAAACGGGGTATATTGAACTAAACAACTAAAATTTGGATAATCGCTGTCAGACATAACTCCTTCAGTAATATGGATCCATTGATTAAGATCTAACCACAATTGATGAAATTCTACTTTAAATGTATGTCCGGGATATCTATCAGGATTTCCACCTACACGATTAAAATGGTTTCGATAGTTACCGTCTGCTTCGATTTGGGCATGACGTTCGCCATAGCGTTCAAATTGTTCATGCAGATAGTTTAAAATTGTATGATCTATGTCTGTTGAAGTATTAAATAGCGGCAACGGCTCGTCATAATAGTCGTTGATCTGTTCAACTATACTGTTAAGTTTAACCATTAAACTTTCTATATCATCTATAGTCTTATTTGTAATTTTTAACTCTAATGGATCTTTTGGAAACTTACTACCTTTAATAAGTGTTTCTAATTTTGAAGGTTGTTTAGTTTCTGTCTTTCGTTGCTTAACGCAGTCAATCCATTTAGGTGTTAAGCTGTTATCTTGTAGATTATAAGTTAATACTAAAGGAGAGCCATCCTCTAATTCAAATTTAAATTGCGCTATTTTCATACTAATCGTTTATTAATATTAACATCTGTAGAGCAATGACACAATGTTTTGGTACAAATTATTGATGTTGTAGGCCATTTAATATTGTCGGGATTGTTGATATTACCAACAGGATTCCCTATCATACAGTTGGCCAAATATATATCACCTAGATGATCAATAAATAGCTCGTTTAGGCCCGCATCGCATTCATAGCCTTTAAAATTAGTCATACCTGCATTAATGTAATCAACCGCACTCGGATTGTTATCTACTGTGCCGTCGTCGAAATAAAATCTTGCACCTACTTCTGCATACGGTCTTTTCACTAAGTGTAGTAATGATTTTGGGATTCTAGCATTATCGACAAAAAATTGTAGTTGTTCTTTAGTATAATCAACAGCAGATTTGTCAGCACCGCCCCAATCTACGATCCTAACTGGTTCTACAAAAATATGAGGAATATCTATTAGTTGATTATAAATGTCTAAACTATGCTGCCACAAGCTAGGGTACATCATAACTCTAACAGTAACATATGTATATTCTCCTGCAGCACTGACCTTTTTAATAAAGTCTTTGTCTGGAAATTCTGGATGATAAGAAAAACAAATATAGCTCATATAGGGAGATATTTCTTCCCAATATCTAACAGGTTTGGCAGCATTACTAGTAGCACCAATGTGGTGACCGTTATCATGGAATATTTTAACAATTTCTTGAAAGAACGGACTGACACTAGGTTCTCCACCGCTAACACTACAATGTATCTTTGGATATCGTTGAAATAAAATCTCAAAGAACCGTCTAGCATTAGCCCAGTCATAGTGATGATTCTTACCGGCATGGAGTATAGAAGGGCAATATGAACATGCATTGGTACAGATGTTATTAATCACCCATGTTAAATGCATTAACGATACATCATTCTGTTCAATACGTATAATCTTATTTTGCATTTTCTACAGCCTGTTTAACTACTAACATTTCAGGAATAACTTTAAACAAATCTTCATTGCGAACACCGTCAATTTTTTCTGTGTTCCACAAAAACTTTTGAGCAGCAGGTAAATTAAATGGTTGTTCAAGTTCGTGGATAATATGTGTAAATGCATGATCAACAGTGGTATTATATTTTTTATTATGTTGATCGATCCATGCTCGTAATTCACCAATAGTTTCTTTTCTATAATCATCGGGTAAGATAGACACATGATAATGCGGCGGATGCTGTAATAAATTAATAAAGAAATTTTGATGTTTATGTTTAGCACTAACTATGCCAATATTGACTAGGTAATCAATAATAGCTGGCAATCTACGTACATTCCATGCGCCAATAGTCATACCTGGACGTACAGTTATATTGTCTAGTGTATTAAGTTCTTTTAAATTTGCTTCAACATTTTCCCACACAGTGCCTGAACGGATTAATTCTGCACGTTCGCCGATTTCGTCTAAACTCGGCCAAACTTCAATCTTCCATGGTTCCCATTGGCGCCAGTAGTCTAAGGCATTTTTCTTACCATATGTCCATGTTGATGCATTTGTATTGTAAGACATTTTAACATCAAATCGTTTGTTTTCAACTAGTAGATCTAAGGTTTGCCAATGCTCGGGCATAAGCAATGGCTCACCACCTGCAAAGTAGACCTTTTGTACATGCTTAACTTGATCTTTTAAGAAATCATAATTAGTTTGATCTTCAACACTTTCAATGCTCCATACTTTTTCTTGATCAGCCCAACCTAATTTTTTGTAATCAGGAACCCAAGACGAACTATAACGTGGACCACATGACCGACATTTATAGTTGCATAAGTTACTGAAACGGAAATCCCAATACTTTAATTCCATAGTCTTACAGGTACCGTCTGGTTCTGTAATCTCGGGAATAATCTTTATAACATTGGGAAATTCTTTATTTTGATAATAGCGGCCGCTTTCGCCGGTGATCTTTTCTCGATCAAAACAAGTTGCACATATCTTAGGTTCTTCTCCTGCAAGAAACTGCTTGCGAAGATCTTTCATGTTTTGACTATTCCAAATTTCTTCAATACTCTGAGTATTGAGATCACCGGCAAAATAGTTATGATGACTAGTCAAACAGCATGGAACTACTTTACCATTTGGTTCAAAATTTAAATGCATCCATGGTACTGCACATAAGGTATTCTTAGTCATTGAGTTTACTTGTTTAATATATTTTCTTTTGTACTTGCGATACAATCTTTCTAAGACCACCTTAGGAGAAACCATTCCAAATCCTCTTGTCGTTTAAACTCAAACACGTGATAGGCTGTGCGAGCATGGTATTTAAGCGTGTCGATGCACCACTGATTTATTTCTACGTATTGTTCTTCGGGATATGGAATACGCTCGTCGTCGACCTGTACAGGTTCGTCAGCCCATAATCTAGCCACCCATTTACTACCCTTGCGATTAATTTCTATGTCCATAGCCCGTGGCGCACTTTAATAAGACGAATCAACATTTCTTCATCTTCTTTTTCATAGGCTGCTTCCATTTTGGCTAGAGCCTTGTGCGCACGATTATGTTCTTTCTTAAGTTCGGGCGGAGTGCGAAAGGTGAGTTTGCCGCCATTCATTTCACGAGCCTTTTCACATACAGCAGTCCAACCGCTAGCTTCATATGCATCTGGACGACTAGGACGAGTACAAGTCCACCATGTATATAGATTTAGAATCTCTTTAGCTCGCTCTGCTTGGCTCGTAGGTTTACCATAGCGTGGGTCATCTTTATCAAGACCTTCATCTTCTCCCCAAACTAATGACATTGACCAGGCAAGATGATCTAACCCTGCCTGCGGACAACGCCAGGTGCGCCAGCGGAACCAGCCACGAGCCCAAAAAGGTGCAGAATACTTTTTAGCTACTTCTTTGTCTGCCCAAGCTATGTGCATCCATGCTAGTTCAATCTCGACAAAGTCGACCAAGGAATTAAACAGGCAAGGCAAAAAGCGATCACCAACGTCACGCCAATTACCAGGAGTGATATCACGAGGATGAGCCACCAAGGCATTAGTGCAACTAACCCAGCGGTTGTTAATGTAATATTTAAGATCATAAATTTTCCTTATAGGCCATGTGACAAAATCCTGAAGATAGTCAAGACCATCATCAGCTACCCAATAACGAACAGGATGTGCCTTACGAGCACTAGTATTCCATTCGTCCCAGTCTTCCATAGTAGCATATACAGGTTTATTAGTGCCTCGAATCCAGTCTGCAAACTTACTACATGTCCAATAATTTGTATGCTGTGCCATACTATTCCTTGATAAATTGCGCCAATTCTGGAGGAGTCCATCCTATAGGCTTTAATACTTTGCCATCTTCGCGTTTGCGTACTTTGCCTGTTTCGTGATCAATTTTGGCAAAGTTGGTACGCATGACTTCTTTCCACGCACCTTCCGCATCAAACCCGCCGCTATGAATAGCGCCAATGGTAACAACTAGAATATCAACGAGTGCATCAAGCATCTCCACTCGATCATCTTCGAGGTTAGCGGCAAACAACTCATCGTATTCTTCTTTAATAAGTTTAAGATACAATGTAAATTGCTTATTATTAAAGCCTTCTACAGTTTGATCGCAAGCTCGCATAAACTTTTCTTGATCACGAAATGCATTAGTCATTATAATTTCTCTCCGGGTTTAAATCCTCTAAATTTTAAAAATCTTGGAAACCTTAACGAGTACGTTCCATCTTGATTTTGTGTGATAGCATCTGCCCGGACTTCAACTGTGTGGCCAATGATAGCATCACGTTCCCGCCAATAACTATCACGGTCGCTATCGCTAAAGCCCGACCCGACATTGCACTGAATATCCTTTCCATCATCTGTACCACTGCATACAAAGGCTCCCAAACGACCCGCATTACGCCCGGTACCTTCCTCGACAAGTGATACATCAAGGGAAACTTCAATAAACGGTTTAAGTTTAAGCCACGCAACTGATCTCTTACATTCATATCCTGCCTCCGGATCTTTAATCATGATACCTTCATAACCACCAGCAACTGCTAGGGCATTGATTTCTTTAAAACGCTTCTGACCTTCTTTGGAATCTAGGTCAACTTCTTCATTGGTCAGTGCAGTTACGTTAGGTAGTAGGTCTTTGTTCTGTTCGACCCAAAAACTAACCATGCTACTGCGTACACGCTGACTTTTATTATAGACACCTTGCTCAAAATCTGCTAAAGGAATAGCGTCGAATAAGTTTAAGACAGCATCGCTTGCTTTGACATTGTCTTTACGATGTACCTGTTTCATTAAGTCTTGGAAACTACTTGACATAATCTCACCGTCTAAGACAATATCCATACTCTTGCTAGAACCTTTTTGTTTAACCACTTGGCTGATTTGTTCTGCTATGTGCGGAAAGTTTACCAGTTCCTTACCATTACGACTAAACATGTCAACACGACCGTCAGCGCGAACAACTGTAAGAACTCTAACGCCATCCAGCTTGACTTCGATAAGCTTCTTACCTGCGAGTTTTGTCTCATGGTTAGCACTATCATGAGCAAGCTGACAACTAAAAACAGGAATTGTATAGTTTGCATATTTCTTCTCCACTACTTTATTAACGGTTTTTTCACTAACACCACAGCGTAGATCTTTGATCAGGATACGTCGGTACCAACCATTCCATTGACTCTTAGTGGCTTGTGAAATTAATGTATCAACGCTATCACGAGCTGAATTGCCGGTGAGTTTACGAGTGCGAAACTGATCAGCGACAGTATTAAAGTCATTCCAAGATAAGCCAGGACCATCTTCATCTGTTTTTTCCTTTACTTGTTTAATACCAAATGTAGTTATCGGGTCTAATGCAAGGCGCATACCGGCAAATAATTCATCATTGCCCATCTCAGCCTGGGCCAAAATGATAGCTTCTTTATTTAAACGGCTAGGGTGATCTTCTAGACTTGAAATAACATACTGGCACGGATCGCTCATTATAGACCTTTCTAATAACTAATATAGCTATTATACAGTCTAATTATCAATAAGTCAAGTGCGTGGTAGTCTTAAATGGCTTGCCGTAGTAGGCATTTTCCAAATTACGCATGATTAAATTTCTCATACGGCGTATAATTGGATGATTATGGTTCCACTCAAATACTTTTAAATACTCATTCCAAGTAGAGTTTTTATGTCTACGACATTGATCAGAATCTAAGTAACGGGCAATAGCGGTGGGATCATAGCCAAACCGATCGAGCAATTCGCAAGCGGTATTAAAAGCGTGTGCGCCCATTTCATCTTTATCACCGTAATATTCTTGTTTTTTACGATCATTAGCATAGTAGGCTGTACTTTCATATCCGGGAATATTTTTGAAATTACGGGCACGGAATTGACGCTGGTGGACGATTTCGTGTAGCACAACATCTGCAAAACGGATAGCCATACGCTTGAAACGATACTGTGTCAATTTTAACTTTCGATCTGTTGGATTATAGTTAAAATTAACTTCAATTGCAGGTTTGCCCTTATGATCCAAATCACTGTAATATACTCCTCCTAAGAAAACAAAGCCCTTGCTTGTAGGAGCATATAAGCATTTTTTTAGTTTAAGCGGAATATAGGCTTTAATATGCTTATTAATACGTTTTTGTATTTGGCTAGGGGATAACTCTTTACCTACTAATATGCTATTAAGAGAATAGAACATAGAATAAAGATCGTATCGGGTTAATTCAGACCAATCGAACGGTAACTGCGCCATAGTACACTCCTAGCTAATACTATTTATAGTATACTAGGTCCAACCATTCTATACGTACTTTATGGGCGTTTTGTCAAAAAACATAAATAAAAGTGCCAGTCGCGATGCTACCAACATCCACTGACTCTAACAGTTTATTAGGAACTATCAGCATGAATATTTATTATGTCTACCAATACCTCCGTGAGGACATGACTCCATACTACATTGGCAAAGGCTCTAAGGGAAGAGTATACGCTAACTGTAGAACAACCCCAAAGCCTAAAGATAAAACCCGTATACAAATAATTGCCCATAAATTATCAGAAACGGAAGCATTTATCTTAGAAACTAAGCTGATTAAGCTGTACGGTAGAAAAGATTTAGGGACTGGAATATTAAGAAATATGACAGATGGCGGAGACGGAGTTCCCGGGAAAGTTTGGACAGAAGAAGCTAAACTTTCTGTATCTAAAGCCAAAACTGAATGGCATAAGAATAACGACATATCTGGTGAAAATAATCCAATGTATGGAAAAAAGCACTCAAAGGAAGTTTGTGAAGCTTCCCGTGAACGAGCTTTAAGGACTGGATTTATTGGTAATCGCAAAGGAAAAGCCCCTTGGAACAAAGGGCTTAAATTAAAAACTAAGGACGCTTAAAGATTACTTCGTCGGCGAGACCGTAATCTACCGCTTCCTGTGCAGACATAAAAAAATCTCTTTCCATGTCAGCTGAAAGTTGTTCGTAGGTTTTACCTTTACTGTTATTTTGAACATATATTTCGGTCAAAGTTTTCTTCATTTTTAGTATTTCTTTGACTTGAATTTCCATATCAGTTGCTTGCCCGCCAGCGCCACCTGAGGGCTGGTGAATCATGTGGCGTGCATTTTTTAAAATCTTACGCTTGCCTGGAGCACCGGCTTGAGCTAACAATGACCCCATCGAGCAAGCCTGCCCCATTACAATAGTTGATACATCTGGTTTAATAAAATTCATGGTGTCTAGGATTGCCATGCCAGCGGTAACAACACCGCCAGGGCTATTAATGAAAAAATGAATATCCTCATTTCCTTGGCTTTCCAAAAATAAGAGTTGTGCTACTAACAGACTAGCAGAGTGTTCGTTTACATCTGTATCCAACATGACAATACGGTCCTTGAGCAAGCGACTGTAAATGTCATAACTACGTTCTCCTCGAGCTTCTTGCTCGATTACCATTGGCACTAAGGTTGGCATTATTTCTCCATTGTTAAAGTAAATTCTTTGTCGTGTTGGCTAAGATAGTAACTAGCCAATTTGAACATTGTGCGGGCATGCTCGATATCTACAGGAACAATAATACGTTCACCGTCTCGTAATTGACGCAATTCTTCTGCGTCCTGTAGTGCTTGACGCTCCATGGCTTCATAATCTCGAGCCATTTCTATTAGTTCAATTTCGTTATACAGCATTTGATGTGTCGTATGTCTTTGCAAAGATATCTTTCTTCACAACTCCATAGTCATTCGGGCCGTGACGAACAATGTAGTCTTCACCTGCGTTATAATTCAAATTACCCCAGCTGGCTTTTACAACACCGTCGTGGTCTGCCAGCTTGGCGTGTTTATGTATCTTCTTAGGAGTGGCTGTGCCATCTTTATTGTCGTCATAATAATCGGCAAACTTTTTAGGATTAACTGGATATTGCTCGCCTTTTGGTCCGGTAATAATTTTAAATCCAGCTTGGTAGTCTACCGGGCCTTCTAGTGTTTCGATAGTTCCAGGTGCAACGGCAGTTTTATAATGAATTGGTGTAGGGTGCTTGTAGGTTTCAAAAGACCCTGTCCTAAACCAATCGTCTGTGATACCTTCGCTTGCTTCTACAATTTTAATAAATTCTTTAATCATTGCTTGTCCAATTCTTTAAATGCTTCAGGAGCACGGCGAGCCGCAATTTCGTTCAGCGTGGCCTGTTCTTTGGCTTTCTTCAGAATGTTAGCATCACCTGTTGGTAATGCAATCAGTACATAAGCACGGAAGCGATTACCGTCTGCTACGATCTTCTTCTCTGCAGTTTCTACTCCAGTAAGATCAACTTCCTTACAACTAGTACGAAGAACCATTTCACTCAACTCAGTGCTGGCATCGGCAGTATCTGCTTTGTAGATTTTAGTACGTTGGCTAGCAGTGCCGCCTGCAGTCATGCAAATCTTACCATAAGCATCTGCTTTGGCTTTTATCATAGCCATAGAGTAATCACCGCTAGCACTGGTACCGGCAGCGTATACTGCTGAGTTACTAATCGGAGTAACAGTCATCCATTTAGGAGCCTGATCGATAGCACGTTCAACTTGACGCTCTTTATAAGCACGTTCATTGTCTGCACGTTTTTGATATGGATCAGTAGTACCACATGCAGCCAAAGCGGCTACGATCGGTAATAGTATTAAAGACTTTTTCATTTAGAATCTCCAGTCATCTTATCTTTGGTCCAGTTAGCGGCACCCGAAATGTCGTTGCCAAAACCAGCAACAGTACCACAACCGCTTGTACACAGAACTATCGCTAGCATCATTGCTATAATAGTCCACAAGATATTTTTTACCAAGTAGTCTCGGTTCATTTTGCCAACTCCTGACTTTGGGTTTTGACAGTGTCAACACCCTTATCCAACATCTTAGCAATGCCACTAAAACCTACTGTGGCAAGGATAAGTCCAAAAACTGTGCCTAAAATAAATGCCTTCATAATCTACCTCTCTGTGTAAAATTAAATCGAACTCTCACCAATACAACCTAAAAATGAACCTTTGCCAAATTGTGATTCGGCAATGTTAATTGCAATACCAAGACTAATAGCCCGAAATGACATATCAGTAAAGGTGCCATTATTCAACTTAACTCTAAGAATATAATTTTTCATTTCGAACTCCTTCTTGTTAATATGTTTATATTATACAGTCAAAATAGATCAATGTCAACCTACCAAAGATCAACTACAAGCCAATTAGTTTCACTATTATCAGATTCGCATATAACTCCGCTATACAAGCGTGGCCTACCGTCAACTGTACTTCTATTTTGGAACATGCGACATCGAGTATCCTGCCATTTCCAATACTTTGAATTTTTGGATTTCCCGACTTCGCTTTCCAAAATGATATCACCAATTTTAAGTTTGGTAGGTTTAAAATCGCCATCTGTACATACTGTGATCGATTCTGTTTGGAATCGTCCACCTACTTCTGCTAGTAGACTATTCCTGCCACGTTCAATTCCCTGATCGCATAACATATCTTGGTACTCAAATCCCACTCGATTATAGTCTCGATGATAGGTCTTGCCATCTATGGTCATGTCAAAACTAACCAAACACTGTCCCAAAATAGATTTGTCTTTAATCAAATTCATAACCGGTCCTACTCTGTGTTCGCCATTAAGTGTGCTGGCACTACGAATATCACAATCGGCTAGAGCAATTTGGCTAACTAACAGGCTTGCCAAAACAATTTTTTTCATATCATATCGCATTCTCTGCGATACCACCAAATAGTTTCTTTAAGAAGAGCATTATAAGCCCGATCAGTTTCTTCGAGTTCATCTGGATCTTCTTTAAAATTTTTGGATTGTTGCAAGGTGTTTAATTGCGCCAAATTTATATCTAATTTTGAGCAGTCTTTTGGAAAACGTTTTAATTGTTCGTAGCTGATATCTCGAGGATTGTCACTACATGCTGTTAGCAACAGTACTAATACGACTGGCAAAAATTTCATTTCACAAACTTTCTAATTATAGCCCAACATTCTTCATTACTAGTATTATAAAACAAGTTAGTTGTTTCGTCAACCGAAAAATCTTCTGCTCTGCTGATAGCTGTAAAATAGTTTACAAATGCCTGTCCAACACGATAGTCAGCATTACGTATTACTTCCCAAGTATAGAGTTTGACAAACTCATCAAATTCATCCTGGGTAATCATCTGTATTTGTCGTCTAGTTCTACGCTGGATAAACCTGCAATAGTTTGGAACTTTTCCCAGGCTTTTTTAGCAGCAGGATTTTTTTCAAGCTCTTCATTTGGCAAGACTGCTTCTAACCAGATTTCTGGACGGCGGCTAGGATTTGCACCAAAATTTCGTGGCTGGTGTAATTTACCTGTTTCCCATAATTCGATGCTAACCGATCGAAACCGATCTTCATCTTCCGCAGCGTAAGATCCCCATTCTGGAAGACTACCGCTGAGGAGCCCACGCAATGATTGTTGATTGCTTTGATTACCGCCGCCATAGCCTAACCAAATGCCTTCCCATTGGACGTCATCGTGCGGATCAAATCTAGTGCGAGCAATGATAACTAAAACATCGTTGATATCAACAACACCATCAACGATGTCTCGAACACAGCGACTATAGCTCAATCCAATTTTCATCTGCGCACAAAAAACCAGTTAACAGCGATCAGGAATACATCAAATAAACATTGAAGCCAATCGCCTTTGCTAAAATCCACAAGCAGACACATGCTCATCCATCCAATAATAAACCATGTAATTGCTTCATAGTTTCGACTATACCACTGCATAATTGTGTTCATCCCCTACCTCCTGTTTGTGTATAAGATACTTCGGGTCCAGCACTTTCAAAATCCATACCCGAACTACGACCTTCGTAGCATCGGCCATTCCACTTCATACTAATTTTAATAGCCTTGTTGATAATAACATTAAGTGTTTTCCTATCTTCAAAACCACTAACCACCGCCTCAGTTAGTTTGGCACTTTTTGCCATTTTAACTTGGCAAGTATCACTGTGCCGTACTATTGTTGTCATTTACTTTTCCTTCCAACTCGGCAATGCGAGCATTAAGTACATCAATATGATCAGCAACTTGTTTTAAAAAATCAGCAGTATTAGTGCCGGTCATGCGCAACATTTCGCCAACGGTAATTTGTTTCTGTTCTTCAGTCATTTAAATCTCCAATAAAATTTCAGGGTTCCAACCACTATCTTCGTAGCCATCATATCCTCGTGGATTACATACTACCCGAGTACTACCAATCATATAGTCAAAAGGGTGATGAGTATGTCCGTGTGTCCACAGAACAATCTGTGGACGATCCAAAATAAACTCACTTAGCTCGCTATGGTATCCACCGTTCATTAGGTGCTCATCTTTATATATTTCGCTAACACTGGCAAAGCTAGGACTGTGATGCCCTACCACTACAAACTTTTCATCATGCTTGCCCTCGACTACAGTTCTAATATAATCAAGTGTTTGTCTGTGCCGAAGGACAGTATCAGCTGGCTTAACTAAGGTATAGCCCTCATACTCTTTACGTATACAACGATAGTCCTGCATCATATCACGCAATGCGTGTAGGGTTAGTGGGTCATACTTATTACAGTCAGTCCACAGGGTACCGCCAATGAATGTTACATCAGTTACTTCTCCAGTTTCATGATTCCTATTTTGGATAGTTTTTGTATCACGTTCTAAGAAATAGATGTTATTAAACTGTTCACATTCCTGCCTAAGTGTTTCTATAGTTTGAAACCATTTACCGTGATAAAATTCGTGATTTCCAGCTATGTAGATTGTGTGCGGAAATTGGAATGAGCAACGCTTTAGGAATTCTCTATAACGTAGAGCTGCTTGTTGCTTATAACTCATTGTATCAACAAATGCTTCGCCAGCCCAGGCCGTCGGCATTGGTTTGTGCTGATGTAGATGATCGGCAACCATAATGTCGCCGCCGAGGATCAAGACATCATAATTGTTGTCGTTTTTGATCTGTATGTCTGCGAATTCTAAATGTAAATCGCTGACTAATTTAATTCTCATTATCCCGTTCCTCTACAAATGCCAGTGCATCTTCTTTGGTAAGACGACCAGCTTTGACTTCTTCTATGGCATATCGCAACGCTTGTTCAACAAACTTGTTAAAGGTCATATCACGTTCATGCGCCATCTTCATGTATTGTAACAGTTCTTCATCCTCAAATACAATGGGAACTTGTACACGCTCGTCATATTCTTCCTTAGACATGATAGCCTGCGCTTTTTCTAACCAATCTTCTTCAACATCTAAGTCAATGTAATTAACATCGTCCCACGCATTGCGCCAATCAACTTTTCTACGCTTGGCTTCTTTTTTATGCTTTTTAAGGTAGTCAGGGTTAATCATACGGTATGCACGGTTATTGGTATAATCATACGCAGTAACTTCGTAGACTGTTTGGTCTTCGGTGTCGAATACTACAGAAGTATTTGCGCCATTGTGATCACCGTCCCACGCATCTAAGCGATGAGCATATGGGCCATAACACTCCCAACCATAATCACTACCTTCAGAAATTTTATACTCGGCTGCTTCCATCCATTGTTTTAAGTTAATCATTGCTCAAATCCTGATTTTAATAATTTACGTTCTTCCCACTCTGCATCACTGCGAGCCCGTTCTGCTACACGCTTTGCTTCACACGATGCACAGGCAACATGGATCCAACCGCCACTGATTGTTTCCCCAGGATTGCCGCACCCCTCGCATGTAATCCCAGTCATGCCCTCAGCCATTGTTACTAAGCCACGAATATACTCGTCACCGCCTTGATAATAAAATCTTAGTGAACCAAACTTCTCTTTAACTTGTTGTACAACTACCTGCGGCACTTCTCCGTTTTTCCAATCAATATGATTTTGAATACGTTGGCACAAGGTAGTTAATATGTTAAACCATCCTTGACCCACTGCGATGCCGCCGTACTTACCCACAAACATTTTTGGGTATACAGTTGGGAAATAGTTTTGCATTTCTTTTTCGTTCATTGTGCAGCCTTTACATAATGTAAACGGGTCACAGCATTACCGTGCTCCCAGTGTTTGCTATGATCCTTAATTTTACCTCTAATAATAATGCATGGCCCGACAACCATATCGGTTTTATTAAACCAAGATACCATCTTATTGTTTATTATAGCACAGATACCATATGCATCAAAGTTTTTTGACTTTCTAGATTCTAAAATCTCACAATCTAAATCGTGTACAGTGGTTCCAGGCATGCCTAAATATGCTTCTTCTAAGTTTTGAGATTGCTTCTTAATCTGCGATTTGGCATAGTCACGTTTGTACACACTGGGTAAACATGCCACATAGCCAAACATCTTGTGTCCTACTGTATCACTATTGAGCAATGAGTTAATAGTGGTTAAGAACTCACTTTCACCAGCGACTGCGGCAAACATCAATTTACGGAAATAGCTCTTAATAGTATCAGCCATTTCTTTATCTTCAGATAATACTTTGAGTGGATAAGGGCGATCCTTTAGATCCCCAGAATAAAACTTTGGATCTACAGTATTCAACATCATCATCTTGTTAGTTGTTTTGATGTACAAAAATTCGCCTTTATCATCATATACTGCTTCGCCTTCTTTGACGTAATCTTTGTTTATTCGTTGTGCGGCACAGGCAAGTTCTAAGACATATTGGCTAGGGAATGGTTCGCCTGGGTCAACATATGCTGTCAAATCTTCTAACATAGCTCGCTCCGGAAGGATTAATAATACTATGTATTTTACATGAAAATGCAGTCTGTGTCAACCTTGCGTAGTCGAATGTAGACCTTTTTGGCTAGGCGTTTGATTATGGGATTATTGATGTCGCCAAACTGATTCACATATGCATATAGATTTGGGCTGACATATTGATTGTTAAATTTTAATCTGCTAAGACTGATAAATTTGGGCAGGTATCTGATGGCCCTATATTTTCCCAAACTGCGACAAAGTTCTATGGCAATACTAACAGCATAGGCATCTATTTCATCTGGATCGTCTAGGTAAGTATTAGGATCGTAAAATACTTCAAATGACCGTTTACGGCTTTGTCTCTGATGTTTAAATTCGTGTACAGTAGCATCAAATATCTGTACCAATAATTCTGTAACATGTACATGATCCCAAAAGACATTTTTGGTAAAGTTATGGTGTACTGTTATTTCAATCGCAACTTCTTGATTGTGATCCTCAATTGGATCATAGTAGGCATTAACACAGAATTCGTCTTGGTCTAATTTATGATCTCGAAAACTTTTTACTTTAATATCAAATCCGTGTGTTCGGAATCCTCGACGAATTTTGGTCAACAGTGTTTGGAAACTTATACCGTTTTTGCTAGTGTTCCTTACGGAATTGCAAACCTGGCAAACTGTTTCCATTATACTGTTCATTGCTATAACCTATAAGTTACTCTGCCTTTCGATAGATCATAAGTACTGACTTCGAGTTTAACTGAGTCGCCTTCAATGATTCTAATCTTGTGTTGCTTTAATTTACCACCCATATAGCACAGTAATAATTCAGGCATATTTTCTACCTTAACCCTGAACATATTGCCCGGCAATACTTCGTCTACCACTCCCGTTAATTCTAATAAATCGTCTTTGCTCATCCGTTCACTTTTTGAATAGTCCAACTACCATCGGCATTATCGGTCCACTCTAACGTGTCTCCTTCTTTCCATCCTTGTGTTTCTAAAAAGTCATCTGGAAACGGCAATAGTAAATCACCAGTTTCTGGATCTTCTTCTACGGTTATGGTCCAATTAGTTTTCATATTAGTATTTACTTTATATATCGTCTTTAGGCCATGGAATCGGAAACCACCCTAGACGATCGAGATCTTGTGCAATTTCATCGGTCACAGTACCTTCTGGAACGTATTTTTTGGCAATAAATTCAGCCTGGGGATCGACTTCAGTTTCTTCATCGTAGCCACCTGCTAGACCAAAACCACCACTCATGCCACTACAGTACCAATCCATGTAATCGCCGCCCTTGCCCTGCCACTCTGCTACAAGTCCACCGGCACTACGCCAAGAGCAC
>JGI26470J50227_1000074_pt1 | contig 47210 bp, 45 predicted proteins | sample FreactTroBogLake_FD_50227 | JGI IMG/M metagenome (IMG submission 50227)
GAAAGGTCGGCAAGTCCGGCGTGAAGAAGTAAGCAGGAGTTTTTGATGAAAAAGCTTATTGAAAAGGCCCAGAGAAGGGAAAAGAGAAAACTCCGGATTCGCAGCATCGTCAAGGGAACGGCGGAGCGGCCGCGCCTGAGCGTGTTCGCTTCGAACAAGCACTTCTACTGCCAGGCCATCGATGACCTGACGGGACGGACGTTGGCTTCGGTGTCGGACCTGGAAAAGTCCTTGACCGGTACCAAGATCAACGTCGAAGGTGTGAAGGCCTTGGGTCTCGAGTTCGGAAAGCGCTTGAAAGAAAAGAAGATCGATTTGGCGGTGTTTGACCGCAATGGCTTCCGCTATCACGGCGTGATTAAGAGTTTTGCGGATGCCATTCGCGAAACCGGCGTGAAGTTCTAAGGGGAAAGTATGGACCAGTCCAAAGATAGCAAGGATTACGTCGAGAAGCTGATCCGGTTGAACCGCGTGGCCAAGGTTGTGAAGGGTGGACGTCGGTTCTCCTTCTCGGCGATGGTGGTCGTGGGCGACCGGAACGGCAATGTGGGTTACGGCTTCGGGAAGGCGAACGATGTTTCGGAAGCCATTCGGAAGAGCGTTGACCGGGCCAAACGGGCCATGATCAATGTGCCTGTGAAGAACGGAACCCTTCCCCATGAGATCAATACCACGTTCAAGAGTTCTCAGGTGCTCCTGAAGCCCGCCGCCCCTGGTACCGGTATCATCGCCGGTGGTCATGTGCGCGCCGTGATGGAGGCCGTGGGCGTCCGGGACGTTTTGAGCAAGTCCATCGGGTCGGGCAATGCGGTAAACGTCGTCAAGACCGTGTTCCGCGGTCTCATCGAGATGCTCGATGGCAAGAAGATGTCGATCAACCGCGGTAAGTCCTTGAAGGAACTCTGGGGTTAATCATGGCAAAGAAAGCGGAAACGAAAGCAGACAAGAAGATCCGGATTACGTTGGTGCGCAGTACGATCGGCACCAAACCCAATCACCGGGCCACTGTGAAGGCCTTGGGACTGGGGAAAGTGAACTCGGTGGTGGAGAAGGTGGCTAACCCCGCCATCCTCGGCCAGGTTCAGACCATCTCCCATTTGGTGATTTGGGAGGAAGTGAAATAATGGAAAACTCCTTTATCCTTCGGGCCCCCGTGGGGGCCAATAAGAAGAAGCATATCATCGGTCGGGGTCGCTCGACCGGGACCGGTGGAACGTCGACCCGAGGTAACAAGGGTCAGAAGAGCCGATCCGGTGGCGGTGTGCGCCTGGGTTTCGAGGGCGGTCAGACCCCCTTGTTCCGCCGGTTGCCTTCCCGCGGGTTCAGCAACGCGCCGTTCAAAGTGGAATACACCGCGGTGAATCTGCTTCTTTTGGAGAAGTACTTTGCCAACGGCGAGACGGTCAGTTATCAGACCCTCGTCGCCAAGGGCATCCTTAAGAACAAGGAAACGGCGGTTAAGATTCTTGGAAAGGGCACACTGACGAAGAAATTGACCATTCAGGTGGACAAGATTTCGTCGGGTGCCAAGGCCGCCGTGGAAAAAGCGGGCGGCACGGTGGTTGTGGCCACCGCCGAAAACTCCTGACGGGATGTAATCCATGGCCAGCACTCCCCTCTTCGACATCTTTCGCATCAAGGACCTCAGAGACCGGATTTTCTTCACGTTGGGAGTTCTTCTGGTGTTCCGTTTGGGTGCGGTTCTTCCTATCCCAGGGATCAATGGAACGGCGCTGAAGCTGTATTTCACCCAGCAACAGTCCAATGGGGTGTCCCTCACCGACTATTTTGACTTCTTTTCGGGCGGGGCGTTCCATAACTTCTCGCTCTTCATGCTTGGGATCATGCCTTACATCTCGATGTCGATCATCATGCAACTGCTGGTGGTCGTCTTTCCGTCGATGAAGAAGATGTCCCAGGAAGATGGCGGCAAGAAGAAGGTCCAGCGGTACACCCGGATCGGGACGGTTTTCGTCTGTTTGATCCAGTCGTTCGCCGTGACCCAGCTGGCCGCCAGCATTCCCGACGCCATCCCCGAACAGCTGAAGGGCTTGCCCTTCGTGTTGATTGCCATGCTCACTGTCACCACCGGAACGATGTTCCTGATGTGGATGGGGGAGCAGATCAACCAACGGGGGATCGGGAACGGGATTTCGCTCTTGATCTTCACGGGGATCGTCGCCCGGATTCCGGACGCCTTCTACCAGTTGTTCGGGGCCATCCAGCGGGGTGACTTGAACCCGGTCTTCGTGATCTTGGTTCTTCTGTTGTTCGTGGGCGTGATTGCCTTGGTCATCTTCGAACAGCAGGGTCAGCGAAAGATCCCGGTGAACTACGCCAAGCGTGTGGTCGGTCGCAAGATGTACGGGGCCCAGAGCACCTACATCCCGTTCAAGATGAACCCTTCGGGGGTCATCCCGATCATCTTCGCGTCGTCGGTTCTGATGTTTCCCCTGCAAATCGCGGGGAACTTGGGGAATCAGGTTCCCTGGTTGGGTGCGGTGGCCTCGTTCTTGAAGCCCCACGACTGGCCGTACCTGACGATGTACACCCTGTTGATCGTGTTCTTCGCGTATTTCTACACCCAGGTTTCCCTGAACCCCATCGAGATCTCCAAGCAGATCCGGGAACATGGTGGTTCGATCCCGGGAATCCGGTCGGAAAAGATGGAAGAGCATTTGACAAGGATATTGAATAGGATTATCCTTCCGGGGTCTCTTTTCTTGGCCTTGATCGCCGTGATCCCACAGCTGATTGTGATGTGGATCCCCGGTTTTCCTTCGGCCTTGGCCTATGTTATGGGCGGGACCTCCCTCCTCATCTTGGTCGGCGTCGATTTGGACACCATGTCCCAGATCGAGGGCCACTTGCGCATGCATCACCATGAGGGATTTGCCAAGAAGGGAAAAATACGGTCGAGGAACCTTTAGGAGATTCAGGAATGAAAGTCAGAGTAAGCGTGAAGCCCATTTGTGATAACTGCAAGATTATCCGGCGCCAAGGGGTGCTGCGGATCATTTGCACGAATCCGAAGCACAAGCAGCGGCAGCGATAAGGGAGATTTGGAAAGATGGCGAGAATTGCAGGCATCGACTTGCCCAACAAGCACGTAGACATTGCCCTTACCTACATTTACGGTATTGGCCGGTCTCGGGCCTTGGAGATCTGCGGTAAGACGAAGATCGACCCCGATAAGAAGACCAACGACCTCAACCAAGAAGAGATCAACGAGCTTCGAAAGGTCATTGAGAACGATTACGTGGTCGAAGGCCGGCTCCGGTCTGAAACTTCCCTGAACATCAAGCGGCTGATGGACATCGGTTGCTACCGGGGTCTGCGGCACCGCAAGGGACTTCCGGTCCGCGGTCAGCGAACGAAGACCAATGCACGAACCCGGAAGGGTAAGCGCAAGACCGTGGCGAACAAGAAGAAGTAATCGGGGGAAGCATTTTGGCTAAAACTAAGAAGAAGAAAGAAAAAAAGGTTGTCTTTGAGGGAAACGTCTTCATCCAGGCGACCTTCAATAACACCATCGTCACGGTCACTGACCTCCGGGGCAACGCCCTCTCCTGGGCTTCGGCCGGTGGGTTGGGATTCAGGGGTGCGAAGAAGTCCACTCCGTTTGCTGCCCAGACCACAGCCGAAAGTGCCGCCAACAAGGCCAAGGAATTTGGCCTTCGGGAACTTCACGTGTTCGTGAAGGGGCCCGGAGTGGGTCGGGAATCGGCCATCCGGTCCCTGGGTACCTTGGGCTTCCGGGTCAAGTCGATCCATGACGTGACTCCCATTCCTCACAACGGTTGCCGTCCCCGCAAGAGCCGCCGGGTCTGATTCGAGTCCTGGGGCTTGCTGAAAGCCGTGTCGGGNGGGGGAAGCCCTTGGGTCCCCGCCTGGGCACGGTCGTAACGCACAGGTCGATTTCGGTGTCTGTTCTTCGGGAAGCCTTGGGGTTTTCCCAGGGAATGGCCATGGTATGGAACGTCCTTGCGTACGCATGAAGGAGATGAAATGGCGAGAAAAAATCTTTTGAAAGGCTTCAAGCGCCCCAAGGGACTGCACTTTGAGCAGAGCGATCTGCAACCCAACTACGGCAAGTTTATTGCGTATCCCTTCGAACGCGGCTACGGCCACACGATCGGAAACNCCTTGCGCCGGATCCTTCTCTCGTCGATCCAAGGCTACGCCGTTTCTGGGATTCGGATCACGAGTTTCAAGGAAGACGGGACTCCTCACCTCTTGTCGAGTGAGTTTGAGTCGATTCCGGAAGTCGTCGAAGATACCCCCGTGGTGCTCGCCAATCTGAAGAACCTTCAGATCCGGGTAGACGATGAGTTAGAGAGCACGGTGATCTTGGTTGAGGTGAAGGGCCGGGAAAAGGGCGTCGTCACCGGCGCCGACCTTTCGGTGAGCGGCGTCGAGGTGGTCAACAAAGACCTGCACATTGCGACCTTGTCTCCGAACGCCCACATTGAGTTTGAATTGCAAATCGACTTGGGCCGGGGCTACGTTCCGGCGGAAGTCCATGAGAAAAACATTGAGATTACGAACACCATCGCCCTCGACTCGATCTACTCGCCCATCAAGAAGGTGAAGTACAGCGTCGAGGACACCCGGGTGGGGCAGCGGGCCGACTACGACAAGCTGAATCTGGAGATCTGGACCGATGGGACCATTTCGCCGGAGAATGCCCTGGCCGAGGCGGCGAAGATCGCCAAGGACCACTTCAGCATCTTCATCAATTTCAACGAAGACGATGTGGCCGGTGACGACGAGATCAGCGAAGACGAAGTGACGGTAAAAGCCTTGCTCAACNCCCCCGTGGAAGACCTTGAGCTGTCGGTTCGTTCGAGCAACTGCCTGAAGAACGCGAACATCAAGACCATTGGCGAGCTTATCCGGAAATCCGAAGAAGATATCGCCAAGACCAGGAACTTCGGCAAGAAGAGCCTTGAGGAAATTAAGCTGAAGTTGAAGGACAGGAATCTGACCTTCGGGATGACCGATACCAGCCAGATCATCCAAGCCCTGAAGCTGACGAAGCAGGATAAGGAATAAGAGAATGAACAACAAGACCGGTTTCAACCGTCTGAATCGTCGGGCCGGCCATCGCCGGGCCCTCATCAAGAACATGGTGACCTCTCTGTTTACCTACGAGCGCATCACGACGACCAAGTCGAAGGCCCTCGAAGTGAAGCGCCATGCGGAAAAGATTGTGACCCGGGCCAAGGTGGATTCGGTCCACAACCGCCGGGAAATCGCCAAGACCATCACCCAAGGGGATGTGCTGTCGAAGCTGTTCACGGTCCTGGGCCCTCGTTTCCAGAGCCGGGCCGGTGGCTACACCCGGATCCTGAAGTTGGGTCAGCGCTTCGGCGATGCCGCCGAGATGGTCATCCTCGAGTTCGTCGAACGGTCGGCCAGCGCTGAGGCCGCCCCGGAAGTGACCGCGGAAGCCAAGGCTCCTAAGGCTAAGAAGGCCGCGGGAGACTCGGCCGCCCCCAAGGCTGCGGCGAAAAAGTCGGCTCCGAAGAAGGCCGCCCCGGCGAAAGCCGCCGCCAAGAAGGCCGCGGCCCCGAAAGCTGCGGCTAAGAGCGCCGATACCGAATAGTTTTGACTCGATAGTTGCGGCATTCATGCCGAAGATGAAGGAGGTTGCCCCAAGGGTGCCTCCTTTTTTTTATGGCCATTGCAAAACGTTTTTCGTACAGCCTGTTGATCTCAACCGTTGCCTTTGCCATTTTTGCGGTGGTGGCGTTTTCCGGGCTGTTTCCGTGGATCGAGGCCCAGTTCTATAGCCCCAAGGTCGTCGCCGAGTTTCAGGGGCGGTTAGACCAAGCCTCCCGGGTCCTCGACTCCTGGAAGAAGACGACGTTGGGTCGCCTCGACAAGGTGCTGGACGATGGGGCGTTCGACGGGGTGTATAGCCCCACGGCCAGCGTGGCCACGCTGCAGAAGCGCTACCAATCCGGAAAACTCTTTTTGCTGGGCCTGAGGGGTGGGGGGNGCCTCCGGTTCTTGAACGCGGACCGGACCCAGATCCACCTTTCCACCGAAGACAGCGACGTGAAGGCCCGGGGCGACCTGACGATCACCTATCGGTTCACCTCCGATGTGTCAGGCCTTCCGGACCTCCGGGCCCCGGGTCTCGACGACGGAAAGGCCCACGTGTTGCCCGACGCCGACGGCCGGGTGATGTGGTTCCTCCGGCCTTGGAAAGATAGCCAAGGGGTGGTCCCGGGGTTCATCCTTCTGGGGGTATCCCTGGAAGATTGGCGGTTGGCGTTGGTCGAGGCGGGTCTGGCCTTGGCCGACCAACCCATCACCGCCCTGGGGGAGGACTACCTGTTCTCGCTCCTGGGGCGCCACCCCGACCCGGCCCTAGTCGCCCGGGTGAAGGAACTGCGGACCCAGGGGGTCTCTCCCCCGGTTCAACGGATTGGCCGGGTCGACGGTCAGCTCACCGTGTCCCTGATCCACAAGGGGCCGTTGTACCTGCTGGTCCCCGCCAGCGCCTTGGAGCTCGACCCCGGGTTGAAGACCCTCCTGTTACTCTCCCTGTACACCGTGCTGTTCTTGATTGCCTTCCTGGTCGCCAACCTGCAGGGTGAACCCCTGTCGGTGGTGACCCGGAAGGTCAAACGCTTTCAGCTCCAGGTGGTCCGTCAGTACCTGGACCTCAAGGAGGCGGACAAGATCCAGAGCCTCCGGGACGAGCTGGCCCGCCACTCGTCGGAGATCCGAACCGACATCCGGCGTAGCCTGGGCCGGGTGAAGCACCGGGACCGGGAGTGGGTCGACCGCTACATCGACACCAGCTGGCAAGAAGTAATGGATCTTCTCCGGGGTCCGTCACCCCCCAGTGAGTCACCGTCGAACGCCGACTGGAAGCGACTGGAAACCCTTCTGCAACAAGCCCTGACCCAAGGGCGCTTTGTCGTCTCCGGTGCCCCTGCGGCGGGTCCGGCCGGCCCTGTGGCTGCGCCCCCGAAGAGGGCTCCCGCCCCGGCCGGGGACGACGTCGAAGAACTGGAAGAGCTGGAAGACCTCGACGCAGAAGACGTAGAAGACGTAGAGGACGTAGAGGACCTAGAAGACGCAGAGTACGCAGAGGACGTCGAAGAGGTGGAGGCCCTCGACGATGCGGACGCGGTGGAAGAGGCCGAGCCGGTCGAAGACGCTGAGGCTGTGGAAGAACTCGAGGAGCTGGACCCCGAAGAGGCCGAACCGGTGGAGGATGCCGAGCCCGTCGAGGCCCTCGACGAGGCTCTCGACGAGACCGTTGACGACCTGGAAGAGCTTGAGGAAGCCTCGGAGGCCGACGGCGAGGTGCAAGTGGTCGAGGCCCTGGCCCCGTTGGATGCGACCGCCGTGTTCCGCAAGGTCCAGCGCCCGGGGGCCGACGAACCTCTGCGGAGCCTCGAAGCCGTGTCCGAAGAGGTTGCCGATGTCGAAGAGCTCGAAGACCTCGAAGAGGAGTTGGAGGAGTTCGAAGCCAGCCCCGTGGCCGAAGACGCGTCCATCCCCCTGGAGCGCCTGGACGCCGCCTGGAAGCCCACCAGTCTTGGGGTCTTTGAGGAATCGGGGGAGGTCGTGAGCCTCAAGGACGAGGTCTTTGCCCTGGCCTCGGGGGGCCACGACGCGTTCGGCCACCTGGTCGACGAAGTGATGGCCGGACCCGAGACCGCCGAGTTCGTCGCCCTCGAAGAAGACTCCCTGGTCCCGGCCCGGTTCACCCGGGAGTGGCGGTGGACGGGGGCTGGCTTCGACTGGGACCGGTTCGCCCTGGGAGCCGACGAGGTCAACCTGTTCCGGGCCCTCTCGGACGTGGTCACCGAGTTCGACGCCTTCACGGCCGCCATCCTGACCGACGAAGACGGCCACTGGAAGGCCCAGAGCAGCGTGGGGTTCAGTGACTCCGGGAAGCTCAGTCTGGACTTCGGTCCTGACTCACCGATGGTCACGTCGTTCCTGAGCGTCCGGGCTCTCCACGTCCTCAAGGGGGGACGGGAGCATCCCGCCCTGCACCAGTCCTTCCACGCCAAGGACATGCGGTTCTTGAAGGCCATGGTGTGCGTTCCCCTGCTGTTCCACCGGGAGCCGGCCTGGTTGCTCCTGGGCCTTCGGTCGGAACCCGGGGACCTGATTCAGCTGTTGGCTCCCCGTCGCCTCGGGTAATCGCCCCCGGCCGCCTCCCCAAAAATCTCTCTTGGGTCTGCCGGTTGCGTCTGTGAACAATCTGTTATATAATCAGCCAGAGAAAAAATCGACAGAGGAGCGTTTATGGAAATCATCTTTTCGGTGATCATAACACTCCCTGCAGGTCTTTTGTTGGGTTGGACTATCCGCTGGCTGTACGCCAAATACCAACTTTCTTCTTCGGAGCAGAAAGCTGAACGAGTAAAGCAGGAAGCCATCAAGGAAGCCGAGAACAAGCGCAAAGAGATGATGCTGGAGGCCAAAGACCAGCTCATCAGGGATCGCAACAACCAGGAACGGGACCTCCGGGACCGTCGGGCTGAGCTCCAAAAGTTTGAAAAGCGGCTCCAGCAGAAAGAAGACAACCTAGAAAAGAAACTGCAGGGTGTGGAAGAACAGGCTTTGGCCTTCGAGGCCAAGGAAAATGAGATCTCAGTGCGACAGGCAGGGCTGACGACGAAGGAGCTGTTCCTTCAGACCGAGATCGAAAGAATCTCGGGGCTCACGGCCGAAGATGCCAAGCGGATGATTGTCCAGAAGATGGAGAACGACGCGAAGCACGACGCCCAGGTGATCATCAACAAGATCGAGCAGGAAGCGGTGACCACGGCCGAGAAAAAGGCCCGGGATATCCTCGTCACCNCCCTTCAGCGGGTGGCCACCGAGGTGACCTCAGAAGTGACCGTGACGTCGGTTTCGTTGCCGAACGAAGAAATGAAGGGCAGGATCATTGGCCGGGAAGGTCGAAACATCCGTACCCTGGAAACCCTCACGGGCGTCGACGTCATCATCGACGACNCCCCCGAAGCCGTGGTGATCTCGTGCTTTGACCCCATCCGAAAGGTCATTGCCAAGACCAGCCTCGAACGGCTCATCCAGGACGGGCGCATCCACCCGGCCCGGATCGAAGAAGTGGTGAACAAGGTCGCCAAAGAGATCAATCAAATGATCTACGAGGAAGGCGAGCGGGTTTGCTTCGACCTGGGCATCCATAACCTCAGCCAGGAACTGGTCAAAGCCCTGGGCCGGTTGCATTTCCGGACGAGCTACGGCCAGAACGTGCTGGCCCACTCGAAGGAAGTGGCCATCCTGGCCGGCATGTTGGCCGCCGAAATCGGCTTGGACCGCGATTTGGCCCGCCGGTCCGCCCTTCTCCATGACATTGGGAAGGGGATGGAGTCCGAAGGGGACGAGAACCACGCCGAGCTGGGGGCGGAACTGGCCAAGAAGATGGGCGAAGACCCCAAGGTGGTGAACGGCATCGCGGCCCACCACAACGACGTGGAGCCCGTGTGCCCCGAGTCGGTGTTGGTTCAGATTGCCGACGCCATCTCGGCGAGCCGCCCGGGGGCCCGCCGGGAAACCTTGGACAACTACATCAAGCGCCTCGAAGGACTGGAAAACATCGCGACCAGTTTCCCTGGGGTGGACAAGTGCTACGCCATCCAGGCGGGCCGGGAAGTGCGGATCATTGTGAACAATGAGACCGTGAACGACGGCCAAGCCCGGGATCTGGCCAAGGACATTGCGAAGAAGATCGAGACGGACCTGCATTACCCCGGTCGGATCAAGGTCACCATCATCCGGGAAACCCGGGTTGTCGAATACGCTCGTTGAGTTCCGGGCCCTGTTCTTGGGAGACCTTGTGGGCCTCCCTGGGTACAGGGCCTGTTTGTCCAAGCTCCCCGGCCTCGTCGAGGCTCACCGGCCCCACCTCGTGGTGGTGAATGCCGAAAACGCCGCCGACGATGGGCTGGGGTTGCTTCCCGATCAGTTCCAGGCCCTCCGGGCCGCCGGGGNCGACGTGGTGACCACCGGGAACCACGTCTGGGAAAAGAAAGAAATCCTCCCTTGGTTAGACTCCCAAGACGTCCTGCTCCGGCCCGATAACTATCCGGCCCTCCTCCCTGGCAAGGGGTGGTGCGTGGTGTCCAAGGACGGCTGGAAGGCCGGGGTGGTCAACCTGCAAGGCCGGTCTCGGATGGCCATGATCGACGATCCTTTCCCCCGGGGCCGGGACCTCGTGGCCCGGCTCGCCCACGAAACCCCCCTGATCTTCGTGGATTTCCACGCCGAGGCCCCCGATGAAAAGGAAGCCTTCGGCTACTGGCTCGACGGTCTGGCCACGGCCGTGGTCGGCACCCACACCCACGTGGCCACCGCCGACGAGAGGATCCTCCCCCGGGGGACGGCCTTCCAAAGTGACCTCGGAATGTGCGGCCCCGAAGGCTCGGTCATCGGGGGCGACCCCGGGATCAGCGTTGAACGGGCCCTGACCATGTTGCCCCTGCGGTCGACCATCCTCGACGCCCCTGGGGTGGTCCGGGGGGCCCTGGTCACCGCCGGGCCGGACGGACGGGCCGTTTCCATCGTTCGCATCGAAGCATGAAGAAGCGCGGTGTGTCCCTGTTGGATTGGTTGGTGACCCTGTACCCCGAAACTCCCCGGGAACGGTTGTTTAGCCGCATCCTCTGCGGCGACGTGGTGGTGGACGGGTCGGTCTACCGGGACCCCAAAGTCAGCGTTTCCCCCGACGCCGAGGTGGTCCTTTCGTCCAAGCGGTTCGTCAGCCGGGGAGGGTTCAAGCTCGACCCCGTGTTGGAGGCCTGGGACCTCCCCGTCCACGGGAAGGTCTTTTTGGACGCCGGGTGTTCCACCGGTGGGTTCACCGACGCCCTGCTCCAACGGGGGGCGTCCCTGGTCTACGCCGTCGACGTGGGGTCGGGCCAACTCGACTGGAAACTCCGGTCGGACCCCCGGGTGGTAGTGTGGGAGGGGACCAATGTCATGGGCCTCGACGTCCCCCNCCCCCAGCCCCACGCCGCCGTGGCCGACCTGTCGTTCCGGTCCCTCCGGGGGGCCGCTGCCAAGATCCTGTCCCTGACGTCCGAGGGGTGGATGGTGGCCTTGGTGAAGCCCCAGTTCGAATGGGTCGATCCCCCCGGAGACTTCGGGGGGGTGGTCCCCGATGGGGAGCTCCCTGGGATCTTGGATAGGCTTCAGGCCGACCTGGCCGCCGAAGGGGTGGCCCTCACGGACCGCCGGCCGTCGGAGGTCCGGGGGCGCAAGGGGAATCAGGAGTTTCTGGCCCGACTGGTGCGGCTCTAGGCCTCGGCCCTCACGGCACCGTCGCCCGGGTCAGAGGCACGGCGATGGACAGGCCCCCGTCTCCCAGGGTGTCCCGGTATTGCCCATCGATGAGGATCTGAACCGAATCCACGGACCCAAATTGGGTGGCGGTCCAGACCNCCTGCCTCAGCTGGCCGGCGAGGCCCTCGAGTCCCGACGGATTGTGTTCAAACTCGTCGCTGAAACTCAGGAACGCCGTCCTCTCTTTGACCCGAACCGAAAGCAATTTCGTCCCGTCAGGAATCAGAGTCAAAGCCCCCTGGGCCTTGTCCTGGAGGGTGGGCCCCAGCAACAACGCCTTGAGGGTGGCCGCCAGGGGCGTGGTCCCCGCCGGAAGTTGGCGGGCGAAGCTCGCAGGCTCCATCCGCCCCTCGGGGGAGAGTTTCAAGAAGTAGAGCCGGAACGTGTTGGGCGTCGTGGGCAGGGGAGGCTCGGCGACCACGGGGCCCTCGGTCCCGGGGTCGGCTGGCCCCGGGGCAGGCCCCGGCCCGGGGTTGGCCTCGGGTCCGGGAACCGCGTCGGGGGTCGGGGTGCGCCCCGGGGTCGGTGCTGTGGCCACCGAAGGGGTCGTCGCCGGTGAATCCGGGCCAGGGGCCGCAGGCTCTTCCTGGACCAGGGCGGGGGGNTTCTTTCCCTGGGGATACAAGACCTTTTCCAGTCCGGTGGCCGCCAATAACCGATCCACGGCTCCTTGGTTAGCCAGCAAGATGACCAGGGCGGCGAGGACCACGGCGAACCACGCCAGGGCCCAAAGGGGCAACCGGAATTTCTGCATGGAGGCTATATTACGACAAAATGCTCTCCTTTGACAGCGCTCTGGTCGACGGCTATACTGTGGTAATGAAAGAGTTTCGGGGTATCCCCGCCTCGCCGGGAATCGCCATTGGGAGAGCCTTTCTTTACAATGACGACGACTTGACCATCCCCGAATATCCCATCCACGACCACCAGGTTCCTGGGGAAATGGAACGCTACCGGGCCGCCGTCGGCCGGGCCGTGGTGGAGCTGGAACAGATCAAGGTACGCAGTGGGCCTACCGGGGATCCCGACGGGTTCCTGGACACCCACCTGATGATGCTCCAAGACCCCGAAATCGAAGCCAAAATCGACGTGAAGATCGCCAAGGTCTTGAGGAACGTCGAGTGGGTCTTGCAAGAGGTCGTCGACGAGTTGGTCGCCAAGTTGGCCACCGTCCAGGACGCCTACCTCAAGGAACGCNCCCTCGACATCCGGGACGTGTCCCGCCGGGTGTTGAACCACCTGCTCCGGGGGGGCGGTCGGGTGAACCTGGCCGACCTCAAAGAGGAAGTGATTGTCATCACCCCGTCGCTCATGCCCTCGGACGCGGTGGCCATGAACAAGAAGCTCGTCCTGGGGCTGGCCATGGACCAAGGCGGACGGACCACCCACACCGCCATCCTCGCCCGGTCCTTTGAGATCCCCGCGGTCCTGGGGACCATCCGCCTCACCCGGGACGTTCGGTTGGGGGACTGGGTGGTGGTCGACGGGAACGAGGGGCTGGTGTTAGTGAACCCCGAGCCGGCGGTCCTCGAGGCCTACCGGGCCAAGCAAGCCCGGCACCGCGAGCTCGAGGCCAAGCTCCGGGCTCTCAATTCCCTCCCGGCCGAGACCCTGGATGGCCGCCGGATTGGACTCAACGCCAACATCGAGATCCCCGACGAGGTGGAATCGGTGCTGGCCCATGGGGGCGAGGGGATCGGCCTGTACCGGTCCGAGTTTTTGTTCATCGCCCACGGGGTCGGGGTGAGCGAACAGATTCAGTACGAGGCCTACCGCCAGGTCCTCGAAGGGATGGGTGGCCGGAGTGTCACCATCCGGACCCTGGACCTCGGAGGGGACAAACTGGTTCCCGACCTGTTCCCCGCCAAGGAAGCCAACCCCCTCCTCGGGTGGCGGGCCATCCGGTTCTGCCTCTCCAGCCCCGAGATCTTCCACACCCAACTCCGGGCCCTCCTCCGGGCGTCGGTCCACGGGCAGTTGAAGATCATGTTCCCCATGATCTCCGGGGTGGCCGAATTGGAAGAAGCCCTGGAGCGGCTCCACCGGGCCCGGGCCGAACTAGAAGCCGAGGGCGTCCCCGTGGCCGCTGACATTCCCGTGGGGACGATGATCGAGGTGCCGTCGGCGGCGCTGATCAGCGACCACCTGGCGACCATGGTCGACTTTTTCTCCATAGGGACCAACGACTTGACCCAGTACACCCTGGCCGTGGACCGGGGCAACGAGCGGATCGCCAACCTCTACGAGCCCTTCCACCCCGGGGTCCTCCGGCTGATCCGGATGGTCATCGAGAATGCCCACGCCGCCGGCATCCCGGTGGCCATGTGCGGTGAAATGGCCAGCGACCCCCGGGCGGCCGTCGTCCTCCTGGGCCTGGGCCTCGACGAGTTCAGCATGAACGCCACCGGCCTTCCCAAGGTCAAGAACGTCATCCGCAGCCTGTCATCGGCCGAGGCCCAGGCCATCGCCACCTCCGTCCTCACCCTGAAGAGGAGTCGCGAGATCGAAACGGCCCTTGAGGCCCATACCCAGGGAAGATTTTCCCGAAGCGAGTTCCATGTCTGATCGAGTTCCTAAAGTGGCTCTGGTCGGCCGACCCAACGTCGGCAAATCCACCCTGTTCAACCGCCTGCTCCGGTCCCGGAAGGCCATCACCGACCCCACCCCCGGGGTGACCCGGGATCCCATCGAGGCCGATTGGGTCCTCGACGGCCACCCCGTGCGCCTGGTGGATACCGGGGGGTACAAGACCGAAGGGGACGACCTCGACGCCAAGGTCACGGCCAAGAGCGTGGCCAAGGCAAAAGAGGCCGACGTCGTCCTGCTCATCCTCGACCTCATGGAACTCACCCCCGAGGACGAAGAATTTGTCCGGCTCCTCCGGCCCCTGTCGGACAAGGTCGTGGTGGTGCTCAACAAGGCCGACGGCCTGGAGCGCGAGTCGTTCATAGGGGAGTTTTATTCCCTGGGGTTCAGCGATTACCTGTGCGTGAGCGCCGCCCACAACCGGCGCATCGATGAGCTCGAAGACCTGGTCGCGTCGAAACTTCACTTCAGCGACAACGTCGTCGAAGCCGTCGAGCCCGACCTTCGGTTGGCCATCCTGGGCAAGCCCAATGCCGGAAAGTCCACCCTCGTGAACCGTTTGACGGGCCTCGACCTGTCCATCGTGAGCCCCGAACCGGGGACGACCCGGGACCCGGTGGAGGGCCGCTTTGAGTACAAGGGCACCACGTTCCGGGTCATGGATACCGCGGGGATCCGCCGGAAGACCAAGGTGGGCGAGAACATCGAGTACTACTCGGTGAACCGGGCCCTGAAGACCATCGAGGAGAGCGACGTCGTGGTGCTGCTCATCGATGCCGTCGAGGGTCTGAGCGACCAAGACAAGAAGATCGCCTACCAAATCGTCAAAGACGGCCGGGGGATCATCCTCGGCATGAACAAGTGGGACCTCCTCCCCAAGGTGAAGAACCAGCTCGAGGCCTACATCGACCGGGTTCGGTTCCTCTTCCCCATCCTCGATTTTGCTCCGGTGGTTCCCCTGTCGGCCCAGGACAACACCGGCATCCCCGAGCTCCTCTCCACGGTCATCAAGGTTAATCGTCAGCTGCACCAGCGCATCGATACCGCCAAGCTCAACGAAATGCTCAAGATCTGGATGGAAGACATCCCCACCGCCCAGGTGAAGGGCGTGGTGTACAAGATCCGGTACCTGACCCAGGTCAGTGCCATGCCCGTCAAGTTTGTGGCCTTTGGGAACCATGGCCGAGACACCCCCGGGTCGGTCACCGAGTACATCGTGAATCGAATTCGCCGGGACCTGGGATTCCAGGATGTTCCCATCGAGCTCATCGTGAAGGGTGGCCAAGAGAAATGATCCGAGTCCTGGCGCTTCTGGGCCTCGTCCTCGGGGCCTCGCCCCTCGGGGCCCAGGGGTGGGACGGGGACACCTCGGCCCTCCCGGTGCCCCCCACCGCCGAAGCCCGGCAGTCGGATCTGTCCTTGGGCTTGATGGCCAAGACCCCCGTGGAGCGGCTCAAGGCCCTCACGGTCAAAGACCCCTCGGGGGTCACCATCCACGCCCAGCTGGCCCACCCCGGGGAGGGCGAAACCCTCCTCTGGGAACTCCGTTGGGAGCCCGGGGCTCCCTGGGGACCCGGCACCTGGGTCGCCTTTCGGGATGGGTTGGGGGTCCTCCGGGAACTCCGGGTGATCTTGCTCGAGGCGAGCGACGGCACGGACCACAAGGTGGCCCAGACCGGGACCTGGGTGCGGCTCGTGCCCCAGGTCCAGGGGAGGGGGAGCCGCCTTGACCTCTTCGTGGCCGGAAGGCTGGTCACCGGGGGGTGGGAGGTGCCCGCCTCTCTCAACGACGTGTTGAAGTCCGATGACCCGTGGCTGTGGGACACCACCAAGGCCAACCTCGATTGGGCGTCCCTGTTGCCCCAGCACCGGTGGGAGGACGAGAAGGTCGAGGCCCTCCGGGTTCGGATGCACAAGGCCCTCTCGACGGTGCCCCTGGCCCCGACCNCCCTCTGGTGGCCCGATCCCCAGTCCAGTCCCCTGGGGACCACCTCGACCGGGGCCCCGTGGGGTGCCTGGGCCCTGGTCCCCGGGCTGGACGGCCAAGCGTCCCGGGGCCTTGGTCCCTGGGGCGTCACCCTGTGGACCGCCACCGGCGTTCTCCGGGGATGGGACGGCCCCGTTCCCTCGGCCTCGTCGTTGATCGAGCCTCGGATCGAACTTCCAGGGTACTCCCGGGCCCTCGTCCCCGACGATCTCACCGCCGACCCCGGGTTTGCCATGGACTGGATCCGCAACCTCGGCCTGGCGGTGTTCCATCAGCTGCACCCCCAACGGCCCTTGGGGAACGACTCCTCCGACGTCACGGGGTTGCCGTTCCTCGATCCCCTCCCGGGGGCGGGGTACGAGGTCGACGATTTTCCTGCGGTGATGCACCTGCTGGCCGTGACCAAGCCCGGCCAGGTCTACCTGGCCAGCGTGAGCTACCAGCAGTCGGCGGACAAAGGGGGAGCCTCGTCGGTGGTGTACCGGCCCCCGGCGGTGGTCTTACCCTGGGTGGGGACGGACCAGAGGGTCAGGGTGGCGGTGTACGACGGACCCAAGGAACTGACCTGGGACCAGTGGCTCGCCGAAGCCCCGGCTGGGCACCGGGGGGTGCGCCCCCCTCGGGTCGCCCTCGTGGCCCTGCCCCTGCCGCCCACGGTCGACCTCCCCGTCCTTCCTGTCCACTGACCTTCGGGGGGCCCGGCGTGTGGTTACCGAAGCCGGGGTTCGAGGGCCGACCGCAAGCGGCTGAGGCCTTCGTCGAGGAGGGCCCGGGGGGNGGCGAGGTTGAACCGCAGGTGGTTCTCGCCCCCGGTCTGGAAGGTGCTCCCCGTGGTCATTTTGACCCGAACCGTCTTTTCTAAGAACAGGCCCAGGTCTTTGTCGTTTTCGAACCCGGTGGCCCGGATGAGCCCGGTCACATCGACCCAGGCCAGGTACGTGGCCTGGAGGGGGGCCGAAGCGACGGCCGGGGACAGGTTCCAGTCCCGGTTCAGAGTCTCGAAAAAGCTGTCCAACGCAGCCTTGTGGCTGGCGAACACCCCCAAGAGCTCCTGCAACCAGGGTTCCCCCTGTTGGTAGGCCGTCCAGGCCGCCGTCAAGGATAGGACGTTGGGCTGATCGTAGAAGTCGGCCTCGATGGCCCGCTTCATCCGGGCCCGGAGGCTGTCGTCCAGGGCTACCACGTGGCTGATGGGCAGGCCGGCCAGGTTGAACGTCTTGTTCGGCCCGGCGAACACGAGGGTTCGGTCGGCCAGGTCGGGGAGGTCCAAGGGGCCCAGGTGCCGGTGGTCCCCCAGGATGAGGTCCGAGTGGATCTCATCGCTGAAGATTAAAAAGTTGTACTTTTTCGCCAAGGACCCCAAACGGGTCAACTCGTCCCGGGTCCAAACCCGGCCCGTGGGGTTCTGGGGGGCGCTGAACAGCAGGGCCTTGACCGGACGACCTTCGGCCAAGGACCGGGCGAGGGTCGCATCCATGGCGTCGAAGTCCATCTCCCAGACGCCCCGGCGGACCAGGGGCACGTCGACGATCTCCCGGTCATTGAGTTGGGCCACCTTGTAAAAGGGGTAGTACACCGGGGGCAGGTTCAGGATCCTGTCCCGGGGTTGGGTGAACGCCCGGACGGCCATCGAGAGCCCGTGGAGCACCGACGGAGCCCCCAGGAAGTGCCGGGGCTCCCAGGTGCGACCGTACCGACGGGCGTTCCACGACGCCACGGTTTCCCAGTACCCCTTGGGCGAATTCGTGTACCCGAAGATCCTGTGGCCCACCCGGCCTTCCAGGGCTTGGATCACCGCCGGGGGGGCAGAAAAGTCCATGTCGGCCACCCACAGGGGGATGGGGCTTGTGTCGGGGTGGTCCCCCGGGAGGACGTTGTCCCACTTCAAAGAATTGGTTCCCCTTCGGTCGGGGACGGACGAGAAATCATACGCCATAGATCGAGCGTAAGGACTGGGTCCCTCGGTGTCAATCCGAAGTTTTCTGACCCTTGACNCCTCGGCACCAAGGTTATACATATGAACAAGTGATCACATAAGGAGGGGCGCCATGTCCGACGATACCTGTTCCTGTGCCGTCCTTCACCAGGACCGGCTCGACCGGGTCCAAGCGGAGTTCCCAGCCACCGAGGATTTGGACCGAGCCGCCGAGGTGTTTCGTTTGCTCGGGGACCCCGGGCGGTTGCGGATCGTCCAGGCCCTCTCCCTCGAAGAACTGTGCGTTTGCGACCTGGCCACGTTTGTGGGAGCCTCGAGTTCGGCGGTCAGCCACCAGTTGCGCCTGTTGAAGCAGGCCCGGGTGGTCAAACACCGCCGGGAAGGGAAAGTGGTCTACTACCGCTTGGACGATGGACACGTGGTGGCCCTGGTGGTCACGGCCCTGGACCACATCCGAGAAAGGAGCGTTTGACGTGAAAGTCTACAAGCTGGAAAACCTTCACTGCGCCCAGTGTGCGGCCACCATCGAGAAGACCCTCGGGGACCTGGCCGGGGTCTCGGCGGTCCGGGNGCAATTCGCCACCTCGGAACTCCACATTGAGACCTCAAACCTGGACCAGGTGAAGCAAACCATCGATCAGGTAGAGCCGGGGGTGAAAGTCGTCGAACCCCAGGACGCACCCTCGGTCCCGGCCCGGTGGCCCCAATGGGCCACCCTTCTGGTGGCCACTGTTCTCTGGGCCGGGCTCCTGGTAGCCCAGGCCTGGGTGGGGACCAACCTCGGGTTGGATCTGGCCTTCGCCGCCTTGTACCTCGTGGCCGGATGGACGGTGCTGAAAACGGCCNCCCTCCACTTGGTCCGGGGCCAGGTGTTCGATGAAAACTTCCTGATGGCGGTGGCCACCCTGGCCGCCTGGGTGGTGGGGGCCGGGGCCGAGAGCGTGTCGGTCATGATCTTCTACCAATGGGGGGAGTGGCTCCAGGACCGATCGGTGGAGCGGTCCCGGAACTCCCTCGGGGCCCTGTTGGCTTCCCGGCCCCGGACGGTTCGTCTCGTCACCGACGGGGGAATCCAGGAGGTGGACCCCACGTCGGTCCCTTCGGGGGCCGTCTTTGAGGTCAGAGCCGGGGAGATGGTGCCCCTCGACGGGGTGGTCCTCGACGGGGTCGGTTCGGTGGACACGTCGGCCCTCACGGGGGAGAGCCTTCCCCGGGGCGTGGCCCCGGGAACCGAGGTGGCCGCGGGGTCGGTGAACCTCGACTCGGTGTGGCGGTTGCGCTCCCTCAGGCCCTTCCACGAGACGGCCTGGGCCGGGATCGTCACCAGCGTGGACCAGGCCCTGGCCAGCAAGGCCCCCTTGGAGCGCTTCTTGACCCGGTTTGCCCGGACCTACACCCCCCTCGTCCTCGTCCTGGCCCTGGGCGTCTTTGGCTTGCTGTCGGCCCTGGGCATGCCCTGGCACGACAGCCTGTACCGAAGCCTGGTGTTGCTGGTGATCTCGTGCCCCTGCGCCCTGGTGGTCAGCGTACCCCTGACGTACCTCGGGGCCATCGGAGCGGCGTCGCGCCAAGGACTCCTGATCCGGGATGCCGGAGCCCTGGACCGTTTGGCGTCGGTGACGGCGGCCGCCTTCGACAAGACGGGAACCCTCACCGAGGGCCGGCCCCGGGTCAAGGCCCTCCATCCGGTGGGGTCCGAGGAAGCGCTCCGATCGTGCCTCGACGCTGGGTTTGCGGCCTCGTCGCATCCGTTGGCCCGGGCCTGGGGCACGGCAGCCTCCGCGCCCCCGGGGGTGGTCGAGACCCGGGGCCAGGGGGTCACCTTCTCGTGGGGCGGCGGTACGGCGGCCATGGGGCGCCGGACCTTTTTGGCCCAGCAAGGGTTCGCCGGGGTCCCGGCCGGGGACGACGAGGTGACCACGGTCCATGCCGCCGGTCCTTCGGGGTACTTAGGCCGGGTCGACTTTGAAGATCCTCCCAAGGATGAGGCGGGTTCCGCCGTGGCCGAGCTGCGCACCCTGGGCCTGAAACCCCTCGCCCTGGTCAGTGGGGATGCCCCCCGGGTGGTGGAAGACCGGGCCCGGGAGTGGGACCTCGAACCCCACGGGGGGCTGTTGCCCGAGGACAAGCGAAAGCTCGTGGAGGGCTGGGTCGCCCAGGGTCACCGGGTGCTCTTTGTCGGCGACGGCCTGAACGACGCCCCCGTCTTGGCCCAGGCTTCGGTGGGGGTCAGCCTGGGGGCGGGGGCCAGCGCCGCGGCCATCGAGACCGCCGACATCGCCGTTCTGGACCCGTCGCCCCGGCACATCGGTCGGTTGATCCGGTTGGGCCGGCGGACCAAGGCCCTCCTGTGGCAAAACATCACCTTGGCCCTGGGGCTCAAGGTTCTCTTCATGGTCTTGGGGGGCCTGGGCCTCGCCGGGCTGTGGGAAGCGGTGTTTGCCGACGTGGGGGTGGCCCTACTGGCGGTGGCGAATTCCCTCAGGGCGTCCCGGGCGTTGTCCTAGGGTCCGGAAGAGGAAGGCGGCTCCGGCCGCCGCCGTCGCAAAGCCCATGACCGCAACCCAGCCGGCCTCGGCCAACAGCCCGCTGGCGATGGCCGACCCGACGGCCATCCCCAGGAACATGGCGGTGAGGAGGATGGCGTTGAACCGACTCCGGGCGTTGGCGTCCAGGCCGTAGATCACCGTCTGGTGGGCCACCAAAGACATCTGGACCCCCAGGTCGAACCCGACCACCCCGAACACCAGCACGACGAGTTGGGGCCCCGGGGGCAGAAACGCACCCACGGTCAGGAGGGCAAACCAACCCAGGGCCAGGCCGGCCCCCAGCCTGGCCACCCAGAGGGGGCTCTTCTTGTCGGCCCACCGGCCGGCGATGGGAGCCCCCAGGGCCCCGGCGGCCCCCGCCAGTCCGAACAGCCCCGCGACCCCGCTGCCCAGGTGGAACGGGGGCCCGGCGAGCATCACCGCCAGGGTCGACCAGAAGGCACTGAACCCCACCGAGAGCAAGCCCTGGACGATGGCCGCCCGGCGCAACGGACCGTGCTCCTTCCACAAATGGGCCAGAGAGGCGAGCAAGGCTCCGTACCCCACCGAGGACCCAGGCTCGAACCGGGGCAACCGCCACCAAACCACGGCGCCGATCAGGGCCACCGCGGCCGCGGCCCCGGCGAAGACGGTTCGCCACCCCAGATACTCGGCCACCAATCCACTGACCACCCGGGACAGCAGAATCCCGAGGAACAGGCCCATCATGACTGTTCCCACCACCTGACCCCGGCGGGCCGGGGGGGCCAGGGTCGCCGCCGCAGGGACGATGTCCTGGGCCACGGTGGCCGCCGCACCGACCACCACGCTGGCCAGGAGCAGAAAGGGCAGGGAGGTCGCCCACGACGCCAGGACCAGGGCCAAAGCCAGGACCCCCATCTTGGTCCCGATGAGGGTCCGATGGCTGAACTTGTCCCCCAAGGGGGCCAACAGCAGGATGCCGAGGCCGTAGCCAAGCTGGGTCAGGGTGGGAATCCAGCCCACGTCCCGGGGGGATGCCTGGAAGTCCTGGCCCAGGCTAGGTAGGAGGGGCTGGGCATAATAGATGGACGCCACCGCCNCCCCGGTCCCCACGGCCAACAGGATGACCAAGGGCGTGGACAGGCTACGTTGAGGGAGAGGGGGAGGGACCATGGGCTTCCTGGAGGAGAGGGGATTACTGGTAGCTAATATACACAGGCTGGGGGTCGAGGGCCATCACCTGGGCCGGGGTCAGCATGGGAATGTCCATGCCCTTGCTCTTCCACGCCTTGGGGAGAAAGAGCTTGAAGCCCTTCACCGGCAGGTTCTTCATCCCGGCCAGGAAGTGGTACGTGTCGAGCTTCAGGGACGGAGGTCCAAAGCCATCGGCATGGTGCACCAGGTCGACCCGGGGAAAGTCGGACCGCACGGTGTCCCGGCTCGAGATCATCTTCGCGTGGAACTGGTGCAGGATGAGCATTCTCTTGCCCGGGAGGTTCTCGGCCGCCAGGTAGTCGTCCATCATCTGCTCGGCCTTGTTCACGTCGGCGGCCGTGATGGTTCCCAACTCGATCCCCGGGTTGGGGGTCTTCCACTCGGGGTCGATGGCCAGGTGAACATTGGGGTACTTGAGGTAGGGGAGCATGCTGTTCATCGCTTCCTCGATGGTGTACTTGCCCAACTGGTGGTCGAGGATGACGAGCATGTTGTTCTCGGCGGCGAATTCGATGTAGCGCATCACCGTGGTCGACGAGAGCNCCCCCACCGAGGCGTCGGGATAGCACGTGGCGTAGATGAGGTGGAAGGCCGGAATCACGGTCTTGCCGCCCGAGACGGCTTCCCAGGTTTTGACGGTCTCGTCCAGCTTCTTCTTGCTTTCCTCCATGGTCTGTTCCCCGAGGATCCCCATCTTGGTGGACGACGGCTGGCCGTAGAAGGCCACGACCATTTGGTTCTCGAGGACCGAGGCGGGCCGAAAGATCTTGTTCCATTGGTCGACCCAGGTAGGCACCGGGGGGGTGGCCGGTTGGCCGGTCAACACCGGTACCCGGGGGTCAGAAACTTGGGCAAAGGTCAAACCCGAGGCCGTCGCCAGGACAACGAGGAGAAGCAAAGTGCGGGAAGGGTTCATTCAAGACTCCAGAGGAAGCGGAACAAGCTGTTCAGATTAACGGCACGAAGACCCGGAAGACTAGAGGGGGGATTGGGCGTTTCTTGTCCGGGACCCGGGTTTTCGGCTACACTAACGTTTCGAGGAACTCCATGACCGACAAGCTAGAAGCCCGGGAACGCCGGTACCAAGAGATCGAGAAGCTTCTCTCGGATCCGGGCGTCACCGCGGACCAGAAACGTTACCGGGACCTAAGCCGAGAATTTGCCGAATTAGGGGAGGNGGTGGCGGCGCTCATGGACTACCGCCGACTCCAAGACGAGAGAGACCAGGCCCGGGCCATGGCCGAAGCCGAGGCCGACCCCGAACTGAAGGCCCTGGCCAAGGAAGAATGGAAGTCCTTGGACGAAGCCCTCGCCGTCACCGAGGCCCTCCTCAAGGGCCTCTTGATGCCCCGGGACCCCCTGGATGCCAAGAACGCCATCATGGAGATCCGGGCTGGCACCGGGGGNGAGGAGGCGGCGCTGTTCGCCGGGGACTTGTTCCGGATGTACAGTCGCTTCGCCGAAGTCAAACGTTGGAAGATCGAAATCATCGAGAACACGGCCAGCGACCTCGGGGGCTTCAAGGAAATCATCTTCAGCGTGTCGGGAAAGGACGTCTACGGCGATCTGCGCCGGGAATCCGGGGGCCATCGGGTGCAACGGGTCCCTGTGACCGAAGCGAACGGTCGTATCCAGACGTCGGCGGCCACCGTGGCCGTCCTTCCGGAAGCCGAAGAAACCGACGTGGTGATCAACGACAAGGACCTCAAGATCGACGTCTTCCGGTCGTCGGGGCCCGGGGGCCAGTCGGTGAACACCACCGATTCCGCGGTCCGGATCACCCACCTTCCGTCGGGGACCGTGGTGACGTGCCAAGACGAAAAGTCCCAGCTCAAGAACAAGCAGAAGGCCTTGAAAGTCCTTCGGTCCCGGATTCTCGAACACGAGGAAGCCAAGAAGGCCGCCGCCGAGGCCGCCGAACGGAAGACCCAGGTGGGGACCGGGGACCGGTCGGACCGCATCCGTACGTACAACTTCCCCCAGAATCGCCTCACCGACCACCGGATCAATCTCACGCTGTACAACCTCGACCGGGTCATGGAAGGTGACCTGGCCGAAATCATCGAAGCCCTCAAGCTGGATGCCCAGAAGGTCAGGATGGGAGACGAGGCATGACGTTTCGTCAGAACGTCTTGGCCGTGGTCTGGGATTTCGACAAGACCCTGATCAGCCACTACATGCAAGATCCCCTGTTCCGGGCGTACGGCATCGACGGACCGACCTTCTGGCAGGAGGTGAACTCCCTGCCCGAACGGTACCGGGCCCGGGGTGTCCCGGTGAACCCTGAGACCATTTATCTCAATCACCTTCTGGCCTACGTTCGGTCAGGGCGCTTCCCCGGGCTCACCAACGCCCGGCTCCGGGACCTAGGCCAGGACCTCTCCTTCTTCCCGGGAATTCCCGACATCTTCTCAGCGACCAAAGCCCTGGTGACCAAGGAAGAGTACCGGGCCTTCGACCTGAAGGTGGAGCACTACATCGTCAGCACCGGCTTGGCCGAGGTGATCCGAGGGAGCCTGGTGGCGCCGTGGGTGGACACGGTGTGGGGCTGTGAGCTCCTGGAAGCGACCTTTGTTCCCGGACCCGACGGCCTCACCGAAACCCCTCACCCGGGGGTCGTGACCGAAATCGCGGCCACCATCGACAACACCACGAAGACCCGGGCCCTCTTTGAAATCAGCAAGGGAGTGAACAAACACCCGGAGATCAGCGTCAACCAAAAAATGGCCGAAGCCGATCGCCGGGTGCCCCTGTCGCACATGATCTACGTGGCCGACGGTCCCAGCGACGTGCCGGCGTTTTCGGTGGTCAAGAAGGGGAACGGAAAAACCCTGGCGGTTTACCGGCCCCAGGACGCCGAGAGTTTCAACCAGGCCCGGCACCTCCAAGAGGATCAGCGGGTGGATCACTTCGCCGAAGCTGACTACCGACCCGGGTCCAACGCGTATCTCTGGATCCTGTCGAACCTGGAAGACATGGCCGCCGGGGTGGTGGCCACCCATCGGCGGGCCCTGACCGAGGGCCAGCGGTCGGTTCCCCGGCATCTATCGTGACCTTCCGGGAGGCCTTCGTGACCGGCTCGGCCCGGCTCGCCGCCGGACCCGTGGCCACCGAGACCCCCGACCTCGATGCCCGGGTCCTCCTGGGCCACGTCGCAGGTCTTTCCCATGCGTCCCTCCTGGCCCGGTGGCCCGAGGCCCTGGACCCCGCCCTGTGGCTGGCCTTCGAGGCGGCCCTGGACCGACGCTCCGCCGGCGAGCCGGTGGCCTGGATCACCGGGGTCAAGGAGTTCTTGGGGATGGACTTCGAGGTGGGCCCTGGGTTGCTGGTTCCCCGGGCCGATACCGAGACCCTGGTCGAGGCGGCGCTCTCGGTGCTCCCCGGCCCCCGGGTGGTCGACGTCTGCACCGGTACCGGGTGCGTGGCGGTGGGCCTTGCCACCCTGGCGCCCCGGCCCCTGGAGGTCTGGGCGGCCGACCTGTCTCCCCTGGCCGTGGAGACCGCTCGCCGGAATGCCGAACGCCTGGTGCCCCCGGGCCGGGGGGTCACCGTTGTGGCCAGCGATTTGTTGACCGCCCTCCCGGGACCCTGGGACCTCGTGGTGTCGAACCCCCCGTACCTGACCACCGAAGAAACCGAGGATCGCATCCGGGCTGGCTGGCGGGAACCCTCGTTGGCCCTCGACGGCGGGGACGACGGCCTCGCCCTGATTCGCCGGTTGGTCGCCGAAGGGGTTCCCCGACTGGCCCCGGGGGGATGGTTGCTGGTGGAAGCCGCGGGGCCCCAGAGGCCCGAGATTCAGCGGCTCTTCGCCTCAGCCGGTCTGGTGGACCTCAGGGTCTGGGCGGACCTGGCGGGAGTGGAACGGGTGGTGGGAGGTCGGCTCCCGAGTCCTTCTCAGAACCGGAACCCGAGGACCGACGAATCCTTCAGGACGGCTTGGGGCCCCAGGGGCTCAATGCGGTACAACTCCAGGTTGTTGTCGAGCACGTCGGTGAAGGCCAGGTAGCGGCCGTCGCTGGACAGGGCGAGGCCGGTGGGTTGGTTCCGTCCCCACACTGACCCGACCACCGCTCCCTGGGCGTTCACCAGGGTCACCTTCCCGTAATCGGGGCCAGCCCGTTGGTAATCGTTGGGATTGTTCCGGCCCCGGCTGGCCACGGCCACCAGGGTGGACGACGCGGTCATTTGGTGGGGGTTCGACGGAACCCCCAGGGTCGACACCACCTTTCCTGTCCCGGTGTCGATGACCAGGACCTGGGCGCTCGCCATGTCGCCCACGAACACGAGGTTCCCGAGGGCGGCCACGGGCCGGGGGGCCCGGCCTGCGGACCAGGTCGCCTTCAACTTCCAGGTGCTCGCATCGAAGACGGCGACCTGACCCCGGTCAAAGTAGCTGGCGAAGACGAGGCCCTGGGCAAACGCAAAGCCCCGGACGCTGGCCGTCGTCGTGACCGTGGCCACGGGTTTCCGGAGGGCGGTGTCCACGGCGCTGAGTTGGCCGCTGTCCCAATTGACCAGGGCCNCCCGCCCCGATCCCAGGTCGGTCAGGAAGGCGTTCCCCCCCCCGGTGAGGTCGTGACTGTCTTTGAACTCCAGGGTCGTGGCGTCGAAGGTGTGGATTCTGCCATCGGTTTGCACTGTCCAGACCTCGGACCCCAGGGGAAGGACATCGGTGAACCCCGTGGTGGCCCCGTCTTTGGGAAGGAGTCGCTGGGTCTTTTTGAGGGACGGAACGTCGTAGACATCCACCCCGGGGTCCCCCTGGAGGGCAACGAAGAGGTGGCGACCATCGGCCGAAAAGGCCACACTCCGGGGGCTTTTCCCCGTGGCTGCCTCGGCCAGCAACTCCAAGGGCCCCTGCCTGGGTTCGAGCTTGGCCTCGACGACGGGCATCCCGGCCTTGACCATCAGGTCCAAACGCAGGGGCCGGGACCCCGGGGCCGTGAGGTTGACCTGGACCGTGCCTTCGGGGAGACCATACGTGCGCAACCCATCCTCCCGGGGACTGTACGAAAGACGGTTTCCCCCGACCATCACCTCATAGTCCGGAGGAAACGCTTTGAAGATCACCGACACGAGGTTCTGGGCGGGGAGCGTCCCCAAACCAAGAAGACCAAACACGAGCAGAAGGGCGCATTTCATGCCCCAATCCTATCATTGCCCCTGCTTTTTTTCCATCGACCCCCGGCGTTGCACCAACTGATGGCGAACGTCCCGGGCCTGGGTGTCGTCGGGGACCAGATCGAGGGCTGCGTCACAGTCGTCCAGAGCCTCCTCCCAGCGGCCTAAGCGACCCAGGCTCACCGCCCTGCCGAGCAACGGGTCAAACTGGTACGGCAAGAGCGTCAGGCTCTGGGTGAAATCGGCGATGGCCGCCTCGGGCTCCCCCAGGGCATCCCGGACGGTGCCCCGGTAAAAGAACGCCTTGGCGTTCCGGGCGTCGCATTCGATGGCCTTGTCAAAATCATCGAGGGCGTTCTCGTACAGGGATTCCGAAAAATACGCCATGCCCCGGTGGGAGTAGACCAGGGACTGGACAAACGCCTGGGGCCCCCGGCGCAGGATGGCGGAATAAAGGTTGATGGACTTCTTGTAGTTTTTGCGGTTGTGGGCCGCCAGAGCGTCCAGGAGGGCCTGGTCGAGGTTCTCGACCACCGGGTGATGGTCCTCCTTCTCCCCTTCGGTCCCCGACCCGGGCCCGCCCTTGATGCTGTCCAGAAACTGGTGTCGCCGTTTCTCCAGCTCCTGGTTGAGCTGGCGTTGGTATTCTCGAATTTCTTGAAAGATGATGTCGGACAGCGTCAGGTTGGCGTTCAACGCGGCCATCTTTCGCTTCAAGGGCTGGTCGAAGGGCAGGAACTTCGACTTGTAGATCAACTCGTGCTCCACCTCGGCCCAGGCGTCTTGGAGGATGGTTCGCACCTGAATTTCGCAGGGGGGAGGGTCTTGAAGGGCCAGGCCAGCCACGAGGTCCGGGGGGAGGGCCACCAAGAAATGCGTTGAGTTGTACCCAAATTCCTTGAACGACTGGGGAGCGCCCTTCTTCTCCTCTTCGAGGACGGTGAAGTGCTCGTGAACCAGCTCTTCGATGCGGTGAACGTCTTCGAGGAACGGACAGACGATGCGCAGCCCCAGCACGTCGTGGATCTGGACCTCCTGGGGGGCGACGCCGTGGCGGATCTTCCTCAGCACCTTTTCGAACCAGCTTTGGAAGCTCTTCACTCGCACCTTCATCCCCGGGTGGATGTCGACTTCGTCGAACCAAGCCCGGAACCGCTGGACCAACTCTGCCAGGACAAGCTCGTGGGTCCGTCGGTCGGCTTCGTACTGGGCTTCTAAGAGCTTTCGATTGGGGAGACTCATGCGAAGCCGAGGTCCTTCAAGCCTTGGATACTGGCGGCCGCCGAGGTATGAAGCAGAAAACGGCCCCCGGCATCCTCCCAGGGTCCCTGAACTTTCAACCGATCGTCCACCAGCACCATGGTCTCCCCAGGGCCGAGGAGGGCCGCAGCCTGGAGCCCCTTCTCCCGGCTCAGGCAACAAATCACCGGGACTTCGGGGCCCAGTTCCCGGGCGCACCACGCCCGCTTTTGAGGCTCGGCCCACTTCCCCAAGGGGACGCCGGTGACAATGGTGGGACGATGCTGTTTGGCGAACACCCAGAGGTCCCGGCCATCGCCCATCCACGGAAGGTGCTCGTAGAACCCAGGGGTCCGGGCCAGGAGTGGCCACATCTGTCGATCAGGAAGCTCGTCGGGCTTCTTTCCCGTGGCGCGGACCACGCCCGCATCAAAATCCGCAAGAACGCCATCCAGGTCGAGGAACAGCCGAAAGGAGTGGATCATGAACGTATTGTAACCCTGGGTCTCGGGGTTGCCAAGGAGCCTGCGGTTTGGTAGATTGACGGCGTTCTCAACCGGGGAATTAGCTCAGTTGGTAGAGCGATTGGTTCGCAATCAATAGGTCAGGGGTTCGATTCCCCTATTCTCCAGACACCCAATTTATTTTCCAGCAACAAAAAAGCCGCCGATAAGGGCGGCTTTTTTGTGGCCCTTGAGTTGATCCGGAAGGACACTTTGGGACGTTCTTTGACGGGCGCTCCACTCAATTCAGCCTGTCCCCCCTGTTCAGAGCCCGGATTCCAGGCAAGGTTAGAACATGTGTCGCGCCAAGTGTGCGGGTTCTTGCGGGCAAATCGCCGTCAGGCCGACTCGGTCCATCCAACGGAAGGCTGTCAGGGGCGTCCCGGACACTAAATCGTCTACCGAAACCCGTGCCACCCTCTTGTGGACAGCATCAAGGTAGCTCGATACCGACCACGACCATCTCACAGCAAGTGGGTTAGAAGTGGGGGGCAGGTCGTTATGCGTAGATCTCTTAAAAAATGAGACGTTGTATCATTGACATACGCAGGCGACCTTCCTATGATGGGCAAAGATACCGAGTATCAATACTAATCAAGGAGTCTCCCATGGTTCCGTCTCTTCGTTCCGTCCTCCGCTTCCTTCTGGTTGTCGCTAGCCTCCTGGTGGTCACCGGTGCCGTCGGTGCCNCCCCCATTTCCGTGGTGGCGGCCGAGAACTTCTATGGCAACATCGTATCTCAGCTGGGTGGAACCCGCGTCGCGGTCCTGAGCATCCTCTCGGACCCGAACGTCGATCCCCACGAATACGAATCCAACGTCGCCAACGCCAAGGCGGTGGCCACCGCCGATCTGGTCATCGAGAATTCCGGAGGCTACGACGATTGGATGGACAAGCTCCTCTCGGCGTCTCCGAATGCCCATCGCGTGGTGCTCAAAGGCTTTGCCCTGGCTCCCACTCGGTTGTCGGAGAACGAACACGTTTGGTACGATCCCCAGAATGTGGTTGCGATTTCGAAGGCGATTGTCGAATCGTTGAAGACCCTCGACCCCACGGGCAAGGCGGTTTATGAAAAGAACCTGGCAACCTTCCTCGGGGAAGTGCAGAAGGTGACCGCTAAGGTTGCCGCCCTCAAGGCAAAAATCAACGGGACTCCCATCGCCCTGACGGAGACCATTTTCTTGTACCAGGCTGGACCCCTCGGTTTGAAGGCTCAGACNCCCTTCGAGTTCATGAAGGCCATTGCCGAAGGCAATGACCCGGCCGCCGCCGATGCCGTGACCGCCGAAGATCAGATCAAGAAGAAGCAGGTCAAGGTTCTGGTCTACAACGCCCAGACTTCCACAGCTGCCACGGACAAACTTCAGTCGCTGGCCAAAGCCGCCGGAATCCCTGTGGTGCCTGTGACCGAGACCATGCCGCCCGCGGAGTCCTACCAAGTCTGGATGCTTCGGCAGCTTTCGAGTCTGGAAGCGGCCCTCAAGAAGTAATTTGACCTTCCAGGAAGGGGTTGGCCAGTGAAGCGGACCCCTTCCCTTGGCCTGTTTTAACGAATCTCCATGTTCAGTAGGTACCCCATGAGAAAACTCCCTGTGACCGTCCTGTCCGGCTTCTTGGGAGCTGGCAAGACCACCCTTATGAACCNCCTCTTGGCCAACCAAGAAGGCCTGCGAGTGGCCGTCATCGTCAACGACATGAGCGAAATCAACGTTGACGGCAAGCTCATCCGCACCGAAGAGACCCTCGTCGAGCTTTCGAACGGGTGCATCTGCTGCNCCCTCCGGGATGACTTGCTCAAGGAAGTGGCTCGGTTAGCCCGGGAAGACCGGTTCGACTACTTGCTCATCGAGAGTTCGGGGATTAGCGAGCCGTTGCCCGTGGCCCAGACCTTTAGCTTCGACGACGACACCGGCACCAGCCTCAGGGATCTGGCCCGGCTCGACACCTTGGTCACGGTGGTCGATGCCCCCCGGTTCCTCCAGGAGGNGGAGGAGGGCAAGACCGAGGCTGAGAACGGCAAGCCCCTGGGGACCCTGTTCCTCGACCAGGTGGAGTGGGCCAACGTGATCGTCCTGACCAAGGAGGACCTGGCCGGCCCGGAACTCACCGACCGCACCGAGGCACTGTTGCGCCGCCTGAACCCCACAGCCCGGATCATCCGGGCTGTCCAGGGCCGGGTCGATCCGAACCAGATCATGGGAACTGGGTTGTTTGACTGGGACGCCAGCGTCTCCCAGGCCTCGTGGGTGGCCGAGCTCGCGGCGGTGCACGTGCCTGAGACCGTCGAGTACGGCATCCGATCGTTCCCGTACCGGGCCCGCCGCCCCTTCCATCCCCGGAGACTGTGGAAGCTCCTCAGCGAGACCCCGGGCTTGGTAAGGGCCAAGGGCTTCTTCTGGAAGGCCACGGCCTTCGACGCGGTCTGGTCGTTGCAGCTCACCGGCCCATGGATCGACGTGGCCAAGGTGGGGCGCTGGTGGGCCGCCGAACCCAAGGGCGAGTGGGGAGTCGACGAGGTCGAGCGGGCTAAGATTGAGAAAGAGTTTGAAGGGGAGTTTGGCGACCGCCGCCAGGAGCTGGTCTTCATTGGCACCTTCACCTCAGAAAAGGCCAGGGCCTTGAAGCAGGCCTTGGACGACGCCCTGCTCACCGACGCCGAAATGGCCAAGGGCCGAGGGGCTTGGTCGAGGTGGGTGGATCCCTTGGGAACCGGCGGGGCCGGAGAAGAAGAGTCGGCGTAAGTGTCCACCCGGTCCTGGTCAGAGAGGATCGCCCAAGGGGAGCCCCTCCGGGCGCTGTTGCCACAGTCGGTCGACTTCGGTTACATCCAGGAGGAGCCCTTGGCTCAGGAGGCCCCCATGGTTTCATCGATCCGGCTCTTTGCCGTCTACAACGCTTCGACCAACGAGAAGATTCACCAACTGCTCTTGGCCCTGGGCCCCGAGGCCTACACCCAGGAACGGAAGACCTTCTTCTCGTCGATTCAGGCCCTGCACCTGCACCTCATTCAGACGACGAAAAACCTGCAAAGCTTCGTTCGAGCCAACTTCGGGGGCCAGTACTTCGTCAGCCCCCTGACCGAGGAAGCCTTTGAGGTGAAGCCCCAGACCCTCGAGGACGCCGTGCAACTCTTGGCGGCGTATGACGCTCAGCTGGTGGCCTTCAGTGCCCAGTGGACCGGGTCCGATGCGACCCATCCGAAGAAGAAGCGCACCCTGCGCAATGGTTCCATGGTCCTCGTCTCGATCTCGGACCTGCTGACCCATTACATGGTTCACACCGCCCACCACCGCGGACAGCTTTCTCAGATCCTCGACGAGATCGGTGTCGACCACGACATCGGCAGTCTCTGGGCGTTCACCGAGCCCTTCCGGGAGTAGCCGACCCCGGCCAGCGGTCTCAGCGTTGCCCCGGTGAGTCCCTGTATCCCCGATCGCCCTTTGCTGATATACTCTTACCTCCCATGGAGACCCGGACATGACCCAAGACGATGAACAGGCCAAGAAGACCGATTTTGCGACCCTCTACGAACAGAGCTTTTCCGGGATGGCGTCGTTCAAGCCCGGCCAGGCGGTCGAGACCCAGATTCTGTCGATTTCGAAGGACTGGATCTTTCTGGAAGTGAGCGGAAAGAGTGAAGGGATCTTGGCCCGGGACGAGGTGACGGGCAAAGATGGGCAACTCACGGTGAAGGCCGGTGATCGGCTCAAGGTGTTCTTTCTCAAAGCGGAAAACGGCGAACTGCTGTTCACGNCCCGCCTCAACGGTGAGTCGGCGGGTCCTGATTTGTTGGAACAGGCCTACCACCAAAAGATTCCCGTGGAAGGGGNGGTCGAAAAGGAAATCAAGGGTGGGTACTCGATCAAGATCGGCGAGACCCGGGCGTTTTGTCCCTACTCCCAAATGGGCAAGAGTCGAACCGAGGACGCCTCCCAATACGTCGGCCACCACCTCACCTTCCGGATTCAGGAATACAAAGAAAATGGGCGAAACATCCTCGTTTCGAACCGTATCCTCCACGAGGAGGCTCGTCAGGTTCTTGTGGAGACCCTGAAGAGAACCCTGCAGGAGGGAGCGGTGGTCCAGGGGACCGTCCAGTCCCTCCAGGATTTCGGGGCCTTCGTGGATGTCCAGGGAGTCCAGGCCCTCTTGCCCATCTCGGAAGTCAGCCGTTCGCGGATCGAAGACCTGCGGACGGTGCTGTCCGTCGGGCAACAGATCCAAGCCTCCGTCCTGAGGCTTGACTGGAAGAACGAGCGGATCACCCTGAGCCTCAAGAGCCTGTTAGCCGATCCCTGGGACGAGGCGGTGGCCAAATACGCCCCCGGGTCGAAGCACCAGGGTAGGGTGGTCCGGCTGACGGATTTTGGGGCCTTTGTTTCCCTGGAGCAGGGACTGGATGGGCTCATCCACGTGTCCGAGTTTCGGTCGTCCAGCCGCTACGACAACAGCGCCGAGATTCCGGTAAAGGTGGGCCAAACCGTATCGGTTCAGATCCTCAGTGTGGACAGGGCCCAGCGCCGGATTGCGTTGAAGCCCGGCACCAGCCGCGAAGAGGACGCCACCAACGCCCAGTACCTCGAGGGATCCTCGGACGGGACCACCTACAATCCGTTTGCGACCATGCTGAAAAAGAAATAGTCCTCCCGGCGGGGGGNCAGTTGGCCTTGAGTTGCAGGCGCTCGTCGGAAAAGGCTTTTTTCATCAGGGAGTGCACCACCTTGTTGTAATGGGTGAACACGAAACTGCTCACCTTGGCCCGGGCGTCGGGCTCCAGACCATCCCTACCGGACCGATGGCGGAACAACAGGACGAACACGGTCGACCCTTGGACCACCCGTTGGAGGGCCACGACGGCATCGACGAAGCAAAGGATTCCCTCGAGCCGAATCTGGACGTCGAGCAACTTTTCATAGAGGTCCAGCCCCTGGGCGGGATCGTCCAGTTGGCAGGACAAGTGACTGATGCTGATGTCCAGGATTTTGCCCCGGACCGCCCGGCCTTCCCGGTGGAAGTTGAGCAAGCAACTGGACCCGCACAGCGCCCGGATCTGCTTTCGCCGGCCCGTGGCCTCGTTGGCGATCAGGGTCTTTGTGATCCGGAGTAGGTTCTTCTGCTTGCTGAACTCGAGGGGCACGCAGCCCCCGTCGATTCCGATGTCGTATAGATACGTGTCTTCGACCCGGCTCCGGTATTCTGCACCGAGGTGGGCGCTGTAGAGCNCCCCGAACCGAGCCGCGGGCCCGCTGGTCTTCAGGTCCCGGAGGACGGCCTCCCAGTCCAGGCCCTCGATTTTCCTCTGGATGTTGACGAAGAACAACGTGTTGGGGAACAGGTCGATGAGGGNGGCTATCTTGGCTGGAAGGGACAGATAGCGATCGTCCACCAGGACATACGACTCAAAGCCCCTCAAAAACAGGCTTTCCAAAAAGTCTTCCGAGAAGAGTGATAAATCCGGAACCACAAAAAACGTTTTGAATCCTTCGATTTCGCAGTTCTCGACCGAGGGCATAGGAGCCTCCCGGATTCAAAGTACCTCAGGGGCGACGAAATATCTACTGACGGGATAGATTCGAGCAAGAAAGGTTTTTTGTGAAGTGAGATTCCATAGCTAGGGGACTTGCAAAAGAGCTATACATGAGTTAAGTATAAGGGAAGAGGAGAATCCCATGGGAATCCTGACCGCCCCCTCGTACCCGATCAACCTCTACGAACTGGTACCCCACCTTTTGAATCGATACCCGTCTTGGACCGAGGAGGACCTCCTCGAGTTCCTTGAGGAAAGGACCCGACGATCGGTCCATCCCGAGGACCTGCAGACGCTCCGGGCCTTGTACCAGAGGCATGCCCAGTGGGAGGCGGAGTTCTTGATCGAGTTTTGACCCTGGCTTTCGGACCGGGCCTTGGTGAAACCTAGTCAGATACGATAGATTTGGTTCCATGCGTTCNCCTCGGTCGATTCATCGGTGGTTATTTGCCCCCCTATTTATCGTGTTGACGGCGGCCCTCGGGGCCCAAGTCGTCGATCCTTCCCCCTGGTACCAGGGCGGCCCCTGGGAGCAGGGCGCCTTCGGGGCCGACTTGGCGGGGNATCGGCAAGCGGCCGACCGGAACCATTATTCCAAACCCTTGGCCACCACCGTCTTCCTCCGGGAAGGTCGGATGACCTTCCACCCCGACGGGAGCCTAGATGTCCGGGCTCTCCTCGTCTATCGAATCGATAACGACGGCGGGATTTCGAATTGGTCCGACAGCACGGTCACCTGGAGTCCGTGGTTTCAAGACCGGCCTGAGTTGCGGGTTCGCCTCGTGAACCCCGACGGGCAGGTGGCGACCCTGACCGACAAGGACTTCATCACCGTGCCTTCGGGCTCCGGGGACCAAAAGTTGTATGAAGATGACCAGACGTTGAAGGTGCCGTATCCGAACGTCAAGGTGGGGACCCTGGTCGAAGAAGAGGTCGTGACCCNCTCCCGACCCTACTTGCCCGGGGCCGGGGTGGCCGACTATTGGCCCTTTGCCCGGTCCTACCCGGTGGGGTTGTCGCGGTTGGTGATCGTTCACCCGGTGGCGACACCGTTCCGGTTCCAGGCGAAGGGTCTCCCGGACATCAACCCCACCAAAACCACCGACGGCGGGAACGAAACCCTGACCTGGGAGGTACGGAACCAGGCCGTGGCCCCGGACTCCGAAGGGTTTGTCCCCCCCGAGACCCGTCAGGGCTCCTCGGTCTCGGTGTCCAGCGCCTCGGGGTGGGACTCCATCGCCCAGGGGTATTCCCAAGAAATTGAAAAGGTACTGGGTGTCCGACCCTTTCAACCCAAGGATGGGCCCAGCCTCCCGTCGGGGAAGCCCCAGGCAGCGACCCTGGCCGCTTCCCAGTGGATCAACACCCGGGTTCGGTACACCGGCCTCGAGTTGGGAAAGAACTCCATCATCCCCTTTGCCCCTGAGACCATCGTGGGCCGAGGGTACGGGGATTGCAAGGACAAGGCGACTCTGTTGGTTGCCCTTCTGCGGGCCGCCGGCTACCGGGCTTGGGTAAGCCTCATCGACACTGGCCCCGGTTGGGACGTGGATCCGACGCTTCCCTCGATGAACGACTTCAACCATGCCATCGTGTATGTGGATGGGAACCCGGGTTTCTGGTTCGACCCCACCGTCGACGTGACCCGAACCACCGCCCTGCCGTATTACGACCAGTACCGCTACACGTTGGTGGCTCGCCCGGACCAAAAGGACCTTTCCAGGACCCCCCAGGCNCCCTCCGAAGACAACCTCGTGTGGGAACACCGGGATTACACCCTCGCCGACGAGGGCAACGGCACCGTCACCGAAAAGACCGATTACCGCGGAATTTACGACACCGACTACCGAAATACCGAGCTGTTTGAGGAGAAGAAGAAGGCCAAAGAGGACCTCGAGGGCTACCTCAAGTCGTACTACGGATCCACGACTCCCACCAAGGCCGAGTGGGGCGATCCCCGGGACCTCGGGAGCGACTACTCCGTGACCGTTGCGGCGACCGGGACCAATCAGGTGTCCACGGGGGACACCGATGCGGCGGCCACCGTCCACCTCAACAACCTTCGGCCCCTGATCGCCAAGATCCTCCTGGACAAGGAAGCCAAGCCCCGGACCCAGCCCTTTCGGTTCAACCTCGGGTTCGTCTATCGACTGACGACCACCATCCACGCGGCCCCTGGGTTCGTTCCCCGGGGAATTCCCGAGCCGGTCACCATCGACAACCCCGAGTTCGTCTTTCATCGGACGTGGGCCCCCGGGGCCGACGGCGTGACCGGGGAACTGACGTTTACGTTGAAGAAGCTTCAATACACTCCCGACGAATACAAGGTCCTGGCCTCGGACCTTCAGGCCCTGTTCGATGCCCAGAACGAGCAGAAGGTCGTGTTTGACCACCAAGCCGAGGCGCTTCGGTCCGAGGGAAAGTATGCCGAGGCCTTCCAGATCTACCGGAAGCTTTTGGCCGACAATCCCCAAAGTGCCGCTCAGTACAAGCGGCTGTCCCAAGCCCTGGTCTCGTACTCCTTGGAGGATTCGGCGGTGATGTACGCCCGAAAGGCCACGGAGCTCGATCCGAAGAACCCCACGGTTTGGGCGAACCTCGCGGGGATCCTGGCCTGCGACTCGCTGGGGCGCCGGCTCTCGGCGGGGGATGACCGGGATGGGGCCATCGCTGCCTGGCAAAAAGCCATTTCCCTGGACCCTGACAACAAGAACTACCACGCCAACCTTGCCCTCATCTACGAGCACGATAAGAACGGCAATCGGTACCTTGACCCCGAGGGGCTTCGGTTGGCCAGGACGGAATACCAGGGTCTGGGGAAGGCCGTTCAAGATTTCCAGCTGAGCTTCAGCTACTGGATGGTCACCGCGCGCCTGGGGGATTATCCCGCGGCCAAGACCTTGGTCCCCCTCATTGCGGATGAAAACCAGAGGAACGTGGCCCAGATTGTGACCGAAATCCTCCTGGGCTCCACCGTCCCCCTGGGGAAGTTGGTCGAACCCGGTCTCACCCTAGAAAAGCGCCAGCAGGCCTGGGCTTCGGCGTCCGACGTTCTGGTGGCCTTACGCCACTACCCCGAGGCGGCTGCCCTGTTGAAACAGGCCGCCGTGGCGAACCAGGGGGCCGCCAAGTTTGAGAACCAGGCCGCCATCTTGGGCCGCATGAAGGCCTGGAACCAGGTCGACAGAGACAGGTCCACTCCCCAAGGGATGGTGGAAAACTTTCTTTTCGACGTTTTGCAAGGAACCAAGCCCGTCCCCGACGTCATCGCGAACTACCAAGCGGCGAGCCTGGGTTCATCGCTCCCCAACCTCGGTCGACCCTCGGCCGTGGAATCCCTGGAGGGAGTCATCCGGGCGAGCCTCGGAACGAACTCTCCCCAGGTGCTGACCGACTACGCTCTGTCCCTGCTGAGTTACACCGTCACCGGCACCGATGACAACGGCTATCGCATCGACGCCCGGATCGATGGCTCCCACGGCATTCAGTTTTTTGTGGTCAAGGAGGCCGGGGCCTACCGGCTCGTGGGCTGGTTCTCCCGGAGTCCGTCGGTGGCCCAGCAAGTCCTCACCTTCCTCGATGCGAAGAATACCGACGCTGCCCTCACGTGGTTTGGGTGGCTGTTCGGCCCCAACAACGGGGCTGCATCGTCCCCCTTGGTCCTTCAAACGTACGCCCGGGGCCCGTTGGCCAAGAATCCCTGGGTCGTTCGCTGGATCGCCGGCGAAATGACCATGCTGGGCACCAAGCGCACGGCCACCGAGAGTGCCTTCGACCGGCTGTGGCCCGGGGTCCGGGACCGAACGGCGTTCCTAGCCGAGGCCCAGGCCCACGGCGTTTCCCCGGAGATGGCCCCGGCGTTGTGGTCCAGTCTCGTGTTCGGTCTCAGCGGCGGAGCCGCGGCCTCGGGGAGTTCGAGCCGGGCCAAAGTGGCCGGGGACACCTTGGCCCCCTGGGAAGCGGGGGTGCCCGAATTCGTTCTCTGGTACGGGGTGCAACAGGTGCGGTGGGGTGACATTGCCGCCGGAAAGGCGACCATTGAAGCGTACCAGGCCGCCAACCCCGACGACGTGGAGGCCCTCAAGGCCTTGCTCCGGGTGTACGAGGATGGCCTCGACTTTGCCAAACTTCATGCCACCGCCGTCCAATACTCCGATCGGTTAAGCTCCATGGATTTCAACAATCTCGCCTGGGCGCAGTTGTTCCAGTCCCCCCGGGGCAACCCCTCCCCCGAGACGCTGGACTGGGCCCGGAAAGCCGCCAATCTCCCCGCGGAAGGGGATCCCCACGCCATCCTCAATACCGTCGCCGCCGTCTACGCGACCCTGGGCCGCTACGATGAGGCACGGTCGGTGCTCCTCCAGGGGATCAATCAAACGGCGGCCAAGGAACCTCAAGCCGAGGACTGGTACGTGGTCGGGTTGATTGCCCAGGGGTACGGGTTTACCGACGCGGCCCGGGCCGCCTGGGCTCGGGTTCCGGCGCCGGCCGATGGGGCGCTCCCCGCGACGGACACGTTCACGCTGGCCCAGGCCTGGTTGAACAGTAGGTGACCGTCCCGGAGAAAATTTCCTAACCGATCCAGCACCCTCGTCCTCAGGTGAGGAAGGACTCCTTGCATCGCTAGGGAAGGGGACCTTCCTCACTGAGGGAGGATCCCTTCCTTCCCTTTGAGAATCTGCCGGGTGATGCTGGCTGCCAGGTACCCGGCGCCGAACCCATTGTCGATGTTCACCACGCTGAGACCGCTGGCGCAACTGTTCAGCATCGCCAGCAAGGGGGTGATGCCCCCGAAGTGGGTGCCGTAGCCCACGCTGGTCGGGACGGCGATCACCGGAACGTCGGTCAGCCCCGCCACCACGCTGGCCAGGGCTCCTTCCATGCCGGCGACCACGATGACCACCTGGGCTTCCCTCAGTTGAGAACTGTGGGCGAGGATCCGGTGGATCCCTGCCNCCCCCACATCGTAGAGCCGGACGACCGCATTGCCGAGAAACTCCGCCGTCAGGGCTGCCTCCTCGGCCACGGGATGGTCGGCGGTGCCCCCGGAAGCGACCACCACGGTCAGACCGTTGGACACCACGGGGTGGTTCCGGACGAAGGCTATCCTGGCCTCCGGATAGTATTCGGTGCCGGGGAGGGCGGCCCGCAAGCCCTCGGCGGCTTCGGGGTCGATCCGGGNGGTCAAGACGTTGCTCCCCCGGGCGGCCAGGGCACCGGCAATGGCCACGATCTGGGCCGCCGTCTTGCCTTGCCCGAAGATCACCTCGGGGAAGCCCGTCCGGATGGTCCGATGATGGTCCACCTTGGCGAAGCCGAGGTCCTCAAAGGGGAGGGCCTGAAGGGCCGCATACGCGGCTTCGACGCTCGTCGCTCCCCCTTGGACGGCCGCCAAGAGATCCCGGAGGGCCGCCTCGGTCAATTCAGCTTTTCCTTGGTGGACCAGAGGCCCGCCGAAGGCGTGCTGATGAAGTAGACCTCCTCGCCGTCGGGCATGGTGTTAAACCCGTTCTTCAGGGTAGCCGGATTGTACCGCTTCAGCGCCTCCTGAGGGTCCATGTACCCGAAGTTCACTTGTTCAATCTCGGTCTGGGAAAGGTGCCCGGGGGCGTACGTGATCTTGAAGCGNCCCTCGGACGATCCATGGATGAGGTGGGCCGTGGCGTGGGTCAGGTCCTGAAGCTCGGGCTTTTCCTGGTACCACTTCATGATCTGCGGAGTGCCCGCGTAGCCGTAGGTTCGGATGATTTTGTCCACCGAATCCTGTTCCCCGAAGCGCTTGAGGCCGGGGGCGATGATCAGAAGTTCCCCCCCATCGGCCATGGCCTTTCGGGTCCGGTACACCGCCTTGTTGGCGACCCAAGTGCTGAAAAACTCGTCCCCTTGCATGACGGCCACGACCTTCTTCAGGGGAGGCACCACGGTAATGTTCTCTTCCTTCGACTGCTCGGCGGCCAAGAGGTAGGTGTCCAGGTCATCGCCGCAGTAGAACCCCGTGTGCACCAGCTCGTTTTGGGGATTGTAGGCCATGACGACCATGACGTAGACCGACGGCAAGGCGCCCAGGAACTCGGTTTCCGCCTTGTTGAAGCAGTGCCGAAGGGGGGTCACCAGTCGGCCCAGGTTGTTTTCGATGCCGTAGCAGGCGGCCGCCATGTGGGAGGCACAGATCATGTCCTTCCCCGCGATGCCGATGAAGTAGTTCTTGTTGTGGTTGGCGAACCCCAGCACTTCGTGGGGTACCACGTGGCCCACGTTGATGATCAGGTCCCAGGGCTCGTCGAACAGGATTTTGTTCAAAGAGACCGGGATAGCCCAATCGGCCCGACCTTCGGTGATCTTCTCCACGTAGTCTGCGGGGATTTCGCCGATGGTCTTGCAGTCGGTCAACCAGTCGTGCTTCAGAATCCGTTCTTCGGGGATGGAGCCAAACATCCACCGGTTCTGTTCGGGGGTGTGAGGAACGTGTTGACCGAGGGTGGGCATGGCGTACACCTCGGCGGTGGCGGAAAAGATCTTGTAGAACTCCTCAGTGATCCAGCCCGACCCGCTGTGGGCCCGGGTAATATCCGGGGGGNGGAGGAGCACTCGCTTGGGCTTGCTGGCCAAACGCCGCATCGCTTCGTCGGCGCACTGGTGGACCAGCCGCTTGATCTCGTCCTTGCTGATTTGTTTGTCTCGGGCGAAAAACCAGGCCATAATAGCTCCTTCAGGGAATGTTAATTTCGGTTCAGGCTACCCAGGGAGTAACCTTCCAGTTCCAGGCAAACGTAGGTGAAGCCCAGGGCTTTGAGCCTCTGGGAGACGTCATCGAGGAAGGCCTCGTCGAAGAACCGGCTTCGCNCCCCCCGGCCCACTTCGAGGCGGGCGATGGTTTGATGCACTCGGACGCGGTACTGGCGAAACCCCAGGCCCTTCAGAATTTCCTCGGCCTTTTCGATTTGCCTCAGCTTCGCCACCTCGATGGGATCTCCGTAAGGAATCCGGGAGGCCAGGCAGGCGAACGCAGGCTTGTCCCAATTGGGCAGGCCCAGGGCCTTGGCGAGGGCACGGATGTCCGCTTTGGTGAAGCCAGCCTCCTTGAGGGGACTTTTCACCCCTAATTCCCGCATGGCCTTGGTCCCCGGGCGGGNGTCCTTCAGGTCGTCCACGTTCGACCCATCCACCACCACGGCGAGACCCAACGACTCGGCCAACCGACGAATGCCCCCAAACTCGATCTTCTTGCAGTGATAGCATCGGTTCTCGTGGTTCAGGGCGACAATGGGTTCGATCCCCTCTTCCGGGATGATCCGATGTTCCAGGCCCAACTGCATCGCCAGGGCCTTCGCCTCAGCGATTTCGCTCCGGGGCAGCATCGGTGAATCCACCGTGATGGCCACGGCCCGGGAGCCCAGTTCTGCGACCGCCACGGCACACAGGAGGCTAGAATCGATGCCCCCCGAGTATCCGATGGCCACGGAACCGTAGCTTCTGAGGAGTTCTCGTAAGCGTTCTTCCAGACCAGTCTTCCGTTCAACCTCTGCTGTCATGGCTTTTCCCTCGGTGAAATCCGCATAGATAACGTTATCTATATGTAAACCCAAGGGTGAGAAGTTGTCTAGTCCTAATTTTAGGACAGGGGGTGACTTCTACTGACAGTTCTGGCAGACGCCGTAAATGGTGAGGGAATGGTCCTGGATTCGAAAATTCTCCCGGGCTCCAATTTGCTCCAAGGTGGCGTGGGGCAGGCAGAAGTGAAAGTCACTGATGTGGTGGCAAATGTTGCACGCGAGGTGGTGGTGGTGGTGATCGGGCCCCGGGGAGAGTCGGTCGCCGCACACCCGATACAGCCGTGTCCCATCGGCGAAGTCGATGCAATCCAGCACGTTCCTCTCGACCAGCTGGCGGACGGCCCGGAACACCGTGGCTCGGCCTATGGTGGGGTGCTCCTGCTGAAGCCGGTGCCAGAAGTGCTCGGCCGTGAACCCCTCGCCGGTCGCCGCCAGGCGGGCCAATTCCTCCGTCATCAGCTTGCGGGGAGCGGTGCTCCGCTGGCCTAGCTCCGCAAACACCGTTTCAAGGGTCTGCTCAATCATGGTCGCTAACCTCCCGGTCGTGGTGGTGGTGGTGGTCCTCGGGTTCCGCCCGGGACCGGAATCGATGCCGGACCAGGGCCCCGGCATAGGTCATGGCGGTGAGGGTCGCCACGTAGAAGCCCACGGGGATCCGAGGCCAGGGTCCCAAGAACGCCAACCCCAGCGACACCCAGACAATCCCCACCCCCAGGGCGAGGGCGGTCCAAAACGCCCCTCCCGGGTGGCGGACGAGTTTCACCGCCGCCCCCGGGGGGCCCGACAACAGGGCAAAGGCCAAAAGCACCCCCATGGACTGGATGCTCACGGCGGTGGTGGCGGCCAACAAAAACAGAAACAGGAAGTCCAGGAGCCGGGTGGGAACCCCCCGGGCCCGGGCCGTCCCCGGGTCGATCGACGCGTAGAGGAGGGGGCGGAACACCAAGGCCACCACGACCAACCCCGCCACCGTCACGATGGTGACCGTGAGGATCACCGACGGTGACAAGCTGAGGAGGGAACCGAAGAGAATCCCGATCCCCGAGCTGGCATGGGTGGCGCTGGAATGCCCGTACAGGGTGAGAAAGAGCACCCCCAGGCCCAGGGCCAGCGAAAGGACCATACCGATTTCGACGTCCCGACCTTTGAGTCGGTGACCGAACGTTCCCAGGGCGAGGACGGTGGCCAGGCCGAACCCCAGCATCCCCAGGAAGGGATTCCACCCCAACAGAACACTCCCGGTGGCCCCGGCAAAGCCAATGTCGGTCAGGGCTTCGCTGGCGAACGCCAGGGCCCGGAGCACCATGAAGTATCCGACGGCAGCGCAGAGGACGGCGGTCAGGGTTCCTCCCAGGACCGCGTTCTGGAACACTTCGGACTGAATCAACGCTTCCATCGGTGGCCCCCGGCCAGCCATCGACTGGTGACGAACACCAGGAACGCGAGGGCTGCCACAAAGAAACTCACCGGAATGGTCCCCGTCCAGGCCGCGAGCAGAATCCCCGCCACGACGTAGGCCTCCCCCAGACCGACGGCCAACACCATCACGGCCCACGGCCGCCGGAGCCAACACCGGGCCGTGGCCGTCGGACCCACCAGAAGGGTGAAGACCAACAGCGACCCGGTGACCTGGACGGCCAACGACACGGTGACCGCCACCAACAGCAAGAACACCGTCGACAGGAGGCGCACCGGGACGCCCCGGGCTTCCGCGGCTTCGGGGGCGGCCGTCGAGAACAACAAGGGGCGAAAAAGGAATCCCAAGCAGGCAAGGGTGCCGACACTGGTTCCCAGGGTTACCGCAACTTCCAGGGGGCTGATCCCTAAAATGGTCCCAAAGAGGATTCCGTAGACCCGTCCCGCGTACCCGGCGTACTGGGTCATAAAAAACAGCCCTAGTCCCAGGCAGAACGTCATGACGACGCCGACCCCCAGGTCCCGGTCCCGGGCTTCTCTGCCCAAGAACGAGAAGGCCACGGCCGCGGCCATGGTGAACGCGAACAGGCCAAAGACCGGGGGGGCCCCCACGAGGACCGCTCCCGAGGCGCCTGCGAATCCGATGTTGGGAAAGGCGTGGCCAGCGAACGTGAGTCCCCGGCCCAGAAGGAAGTACCCCACCACCGCCGAGCACACCGCCACCGCCGATGCGGCCCACAGGGCGTTTTGCAAGAACGGGTAGCTCAAGAGGTGCCAAAACTCCATTTAGACTTCGGCTCCCACCACGAAGCGACGGTTCAAAGCGCTCACCACCTCGACCCGGGACCCGTACAGCTGGGTCAGCACCTCGGTGGTGATCACTTCGTCGGGCCGGCCGAGGGCGCTCCTTCCGTTGGCGAGGTACAGCACCTGGTCGATGTGGGGCAGCAGCGGGTTCACATCATGGGTGACGAGCAACACCGTGATGCCTCGGGTGCGGCAAATCCGGGCGATCAAGCCAATGACCTCTTGGGCGTGGGCGATATCGAGGCTCGCCAGGGGTTCGTCCAGGAGCAAGAGCTTGGGGTCCGAGACCAAAGCCTGGGCGAGGAGCAGCCTTTGGCGCTCCCCCCCGGACAGTTGGTCGAACGACGCCCGGGAAAACGAACGAGCGTCCACTTCGTCGAGGATTTGGTCGAGCTTCTGTTCTCGTGTACGGTTGGGAAACCCAAAGCCCCAACGGTGGCCATCGAGGCCAAAGCCCACCACGTCCCGGGCCCGCAAGGCGTTCATGCTATCCATGTTGAGAAACTGGGGAAGGTACCCCACGTCCCGATTCCCCGTCCGGGGTAACCGCCCGAGAACCCGGAACTCCCCCGACGACGGTTTGAGAAGACCCAGGAGAAGCTTCAACAGCGTGCTCTTCCCGGCGCCGTTGGGACCCAACAAGGCCGCAAACGTCCCCGGCGCCAGGGATACGTTCATGTCTTCTTGGATACTTCGGCCGCCCAACCGGATGGAAACGTGGGTCAGCTGGATACTGGGTTCGGAACGGTCGGAAGGGATCATCCCGATCAGGATATAGGAAGGGTTGTTTCGGTGTCAATGATACAAGATCTCAAATATCGCCCTGGAGGAACGTCCCTGGAGGGACGCCCCCGAGGGGTCGGTCGACCCTACTCGGGAAGGTCGGGGGCCTCGGGGTCGAACACACTGGTTCGGTTTCTTCCCCGGCGTTTCGCGGCGTACAACGCCTGGTCTGCCCGATCGATCAGGGTGGCCGAATCCTGAACCAGGCCTTCGGTGGCCGTATGGGCGNCCCCGATGCTCACGGTCACCGACAGTTCCCTTCCTCCGTAGGCCACCGCCTTCCCTTCAATGGCTTGGCGGATCCGTTCTCCGATTTGGTACCCCTGATCTGGGTCACATTGGATCAACAACACAGAAAACTCTTCACCCCCGAACCGGGCGGCCAGGTCCTCGATCCGAACACTGTCCCGGATGCTCTGGGCCACCTCCTTCAAGACCCGATCCCCGGCCAAATGGCCATACGTGTCGTTGAACTTCTTGAAATGGTCCACGTCGAGCATCAGCAGGGTGGTTCGAGACTTGTACCGGCGCAACCGGGCGAGTTCCTCTTCCAGGCGCTTCATGAAAAATGAGTGGTTGTAGAGCTCGGTTTTCTGGTCAAAAATCGCCCGTTTGAAGTGCAAGCTGTTCTGGAGACTGATGGAGACAAAGCGAATCAGCCGGTCAAGGTAGGTGGTTTCCTGGGAGGTGTAGGGTTCACCCAGGATCTTCTGCCCCACGATGATGAACCCGTAGACCCCTTCGAGGCCGAGGAGGGGAATGACTTTCTCGGGGTTGAGGACCTTGAAGGGTTCGGTCAGCGGGCGATTTCCCACCATGTATTCGAACCCCCGAAAGTCCACGGCCAGGGGGGAGAGGGAAAAGAAATGCCGATAGGGTTCGAGGTCGGGGATCACCACCGGAGACGTCACGGGTTTCATGTGGTGAAAACAGATGATCCGCGGCCGTTCCGACCCGATTTCGTCTTCCAGCACAAACGTCAGGTACGACGGCACAAAGCGGTTGAGCAACTGTTGGGCCACATAATCGGTAATTTGGTCGGCGTCCCTCATATTGAAGACGGCGGTGGCATCGTCCAGCAAGGCTTCGTAGTCCTTCACCCGGGCCTGAAGGTCGTTGACCTGATTCAGGATGCCCATATCTTTGAGGAGAAGGAAGTCAGCCGGCAGGTTTGTGGGGTGGCTTGCTGGGTCCGGTGGCATGAACTGAAAGTATAGAGCCACCCTCAGGGGAAAAAAAGACCTAGATGGCCAAAGTCCCTGGGAATGTGGCATGATCGCCCCATGTTTAAGTTGCACAATCCCCTGGTGGTCATTGATTTAGAGGCGACGGCGGGCCAAGACGAGAAGGGTCGACAAACCAACAATTGCATCATCGACCTCGGGGCGGTCTACCTCGACGAGACTCTCGTGGTTCGAGGGACCTTCCAATCCCTCGTCCGACCCACCGAACCGGTGACTCCGTTCATCACCAAACTCACGGGGATCACGCCCGACATGGTCTCCGAAGCGCCCTCGTTCCAGGAGGTCGGGACTGCCTTTGCGGGGTGGGCCGAAGGCCTGGGGGGGAGCTTGAAACGGGTGCGCCTGGCCGCCTGGGGAAACTACTTCGACATTCCGCTGCTTCGGAAAAATTACTACGATGCGGGACTCGACTATCCCTTCTCGGGGACGGCCCTCGACGTGAAGACCCTGGCCTTTCTGTGGCTGTCCCAGAGTGGCCGTCGGACCGACAAGATCAGTCTGGAGTTTTTCGCTGACCACTTTGGACTAGCCGTGGAGGGCTCTTGGCACCGGGCTCTTACCGATGCTCAAATCACCGCAGGGACCCTTGCCGGGATTTGGCGAGACCTGGAAGGGTTCTTTGTTCCCGTCAAGGAAGGGGAGCCCTATCGTCGGGTTCAATGGTCCATGGACGAAGGGCTGCGTCGATGAGTCCTATGGTCCCCGGGTCTCCGCTTCTCTGGGCGTAATCTCGGACGCTCCTCCCGAGGAAGTCTTGGTCTTCAGCCACCCCTCCCCAGGCCAGGAGCAACGCCACGTCCTCGGCCCGGCCCGCTTCACAGGCCTCCATCAGAGGGGTGACTCCCAGGGCCGTCCGAGAGGTGGCTGGCTGGCCCAAGTGCAACAGGAGGTCGAGGACCTCGGGGTGGGGGGCTTGGGCTGCCACGTGGACAAGGGTCACACCGTCACGGTCCACGACATCCACTTTCGCCCCCGCCGCCCGAATCGTCTCAAACAGATCCACCCGACCCAGGGACGCCGCACCGTAGAGTAGGTTGCGCCCCCTCTCGTCCACGTCGTCCAGAGGAACCCCCCGCCAAAGGAGGGCGTTGACGGCTTCGAAGTTCCCCCGGGAAACCGCCCATCGGGCGGGGGACAACGTGTTGTCGTCCAACAGCGGAGGGACCGTGGTGGTCGTCAGGGACCACACGCCCACCGCGTCATTGTTCGCGAGAGCCCAAAAGAGGGGACTCTGCGCCGTGACCGCCGAGCCGCCGACCAAAGCCAGTAAGGTTACCAGGATGCCACGCATACTCCCTGTATCGGTTCCCCCGGGGGGTAACTCGACGGAGAAGGTTTCAAAACAATCCTGACGAAAGTCTAACGTGGGTGTTGACGTTGTTGGTGGGGAGCTGGTATGGTAACCCTCGTCGCCGAGAGGCGGGGGCAACCCCA
>JGI26470J50227_1000075_pt1 | contig 46701 bp, 68 predicted proteins | sample FreactTroBogLake_FD_50227 | JGI IMG/M metagenome (IMG submission 50227)
AATGGTTCTGATTACACAGCTACTAATGGCACAAGCATTGTTTTAACAACTGCCGCTAATAGTGGTGATATTTTTGAAGCTATTGCATTTAATACAGTAAATATTGGCTTGGCTGGTAATATTTCTGGTGGTGCGGCAAGTCAAGTTGTCTATCAAACTGGTGCAAATACGACTGGATTTATTGCCAATGGCACAAGCGGTCAAGTATTAACTAGCAATGGTGCTTCAGTACCAACTTGGACTAATCCATTATCAACAAGTTCTGCAAATACTTGGACTGCAACACAAACATTTAATGGCACTTCTAGCAGTCTTGCGGCTGATTTATTAAATGTGGCAGAAAATGTATATTTAGTATCTGGTTATCCTGCTTCTACACAAAACTATTATTTAAATAATGGTTCGGTGCAATACTATACAAGTAATGCTTCTAATAACTGGACTATTAATTTAGTATTTAGTAGCGGAACTTCAATGGGTTCGTCTTTATCTGTTGGTCAATCTGTAACTATGGCTCTTTTAACTGCTCAAGGTTCTAGTGCTTTTTATAACACTTCTATTCAAGTTGATGGAACAACTGGTGGAGTGACTACAATTTGGCAAGGTGGAGCACCAACTAAAGGTAATACAAGCGGTGTTGATGTTTATACTTATACAGTTATTAAAACTGCGGCAACTCCAACTTATACTGTTTTAGCTACTCAAACTCAATTTAAATAATATGCCAACAATCATTACAAGAGGTGGTGCATCTGCTAAAGCCTTTGGTTTTGCTGGAGGTGCTGGTGGTGCTGTTCCTGTAACAGTTTCATATTTACTTGTAGCTGGTGGTGGTGCTGGTGTTGGTATTGGATATTGTTGTTCTACTGGAGGTGGCGGTGGCGGTGGTGCTGGCGGTTTTCTTAATGGAACAGCAGTATTAATACCTTCAAAAACTTATACTATTACAGTAGGTGGTGGTGGATGTGTTTATGCTCCATGTGGAACTGGTCAAGGGTTTAATACTGTTTTATCAGGTTGTGGATTTGCTACATTAACTTCCTATGGCGGTGGTCGTGGTGGAGATAATGGAAGCAATGGATTTAATGGTGGATCAGGTGGTGGTGCGGCTTGTGGCGGTCGTTCACCCGGCTCTGGCACTTCTGGGCAAGGCAATAGAGGTGGCTATGGAACTTGTTGCTTATATGCTGGTGGCGGTGGTGGCGGTGGTGCTGGTTCTGTTGGTGGGCAACCTTGTGGTGGCTCAGGAAAAACTTGGTCAGTAAATGGTGTAACTTATGCTGGCGGTGGTGGTGCTGGTAGAAATGGTGGAAATGGTTCTGGTGGCTCTGGAGGTGGTGGCGGAGGCGGAAACCATGTAGGAAGCAAAGGTGCAAGATTTACTGGCGGTGGTGGTGGCGGTGGCAACCAAGGCTATCCTGGATCTGCTGGTGGATGTGGTGTTGCCATTATTGCCTATTGCTCCCCACAAAAATTAGCTGGTGGTTGCATAACTACTTGCGGTAGCAAAATTTTCCATACTTATTTCATTTCAGGAACTATTACTGGTTACTGTAGTGCTAAATCTTGCAGAACTTATACAACACCGGGAACATATAGTTGGGTCGCTCCTGCTGGTGTAACTTCAGTATCAGTTGTTGCAGTAGGTTCTGGTGGATTTAACTATCCTGCTGGTGGTGGTGGATTAGGCTGGAAGAATAATATTGCTGTAACACCCGGCAGTTCTTATACAGTTCAGGTAGGCGGATCAGTAAATTGCAGAGATAGTTGGTTTTGTTCTCCCACTTTAGTAAAAGGTGGCGGTGGTGGACAAGGCAATGGTCCCAATAGTCCCGGTGCTGGTGGAACTTTCGTAGGTGATGGTGGTGGTAATGGTGGTAATGGCGGTGGCAATGGTGGACCCGGCAGTTCTGGTTCTGGTGGAGCAGGAGGATATACAGGTAATGGCGGAAGTGGATCACCATATACTGCTCAAGCAGGATCAGGCGGTGGCGGTGGAGGTGGTGGCGGTCACTATGGATCAGGTGGAGGCGGTGGTGTAGGTATCTGCGGTCAAGGCTCTAATGGCTATGCTGGTTATTGCGGAAATCAGGGTCGTGGAGGCGGTGGTGGAAGCGGTGGAACTACTGGAGGTAGTGGTTGCTATTGGCATTCAGGAAATAACTATGCTGGCTTATATGGCGGTGGCGGTAATTGTTCTAGAGGTGCTGTCAGAATTGTCTGGCCGGGAACAACTCGTCAATTTCCATCTACTTGTGTAGGAAATCAAACTTTACCAGCAGGATCTTTTATCGCCTATTACTTAGTTGTTGGTGGGGGTGGTTCAGGATATAGCAATAATAGTTCAGGCTCTGGTGGTGGAGGCGGTGCTGGTGGTTTAAAACATGGTGCAGTTACTTTAACTACAGGATCAACTTATACAGTTACCATTGGTGGCGGTGCATCTCCAAATGCTCAAGGTAATGCTACATCATTGTCATGTATTGTTACTTGTGGCGGTGGTGCTGGTGGTTATGGATCACCTAGAAGTTATGGCACTAATAATAATCCCGGTGGATGTGGAGCTTCTGGTGGCGGTGGCGGAGCTTATGGCAAGAATAATAATTGTTGTGCTCATGGCGGTTATGGAATCTCTGGTCAAGGACATAATGGCGGTGCTGGCGGAACTCAAAATGGTGGTGTCTATGGCGGAGGCGGAGGTGGTGCTGGTGCTGTAGGTTATAACGGATATGGTTGTTCACCTCATTGTGGACAAGGCGGTATCGGTTATCAATGGATGGATGGAAATTACTATGCTGGAGGTGGCGGTGGTGGAAATACCAGTTGTTATCCTGCGGCTATTGGTGGACTAGGCGGTGGTGGTACAGGAGGTGTATATACACCTTGTACAACTAATGGAACTTCTGGTGCGGCTAATACTGGTGGTGGTGGCGGTGGTACTGCTTACAATTATGGAAGATCAAATATTGGTGGTTCAGGAGGATCTGGAGTTGTAATTATTGCTTCTTGCAGAACAGCTTCATCAACTACTGGTTCACCTACATATAGTTGTATGGGCGGTAGAAAAACTTATAAATTTACTTCTTCTGGAACAATTACTTTTTAAAGTAGGAATAAATATGTCGCATTTTGCAAAAATTGAAAATGGAATAGTTACTCAAGTTATTGTGATAGAACCAGAGGTTCTAAGCCAAGGTCATTGGGGAGATCCTGCGGATTGGGTTCAAACTTCTTATAACACAAAAGGCAATCAACATCCTGAAGGAAAACCATTAAGAGGAAATTTTGCTGGTATTGGTTATATTTATGATAAAGAAAATGATGTATTTTATGCACCTCAACCTACTCCAGAGCATATTTTAAATAAACAAACATGGTTATGGGAACTCCCAAAAGAAGGAAAGTAATATGACAATATCTAGAAACTTATCCAAATTAGCTGAAGGCGCAAGTTCTTGTGGAGTTCTTGGCAATACCAATGGTGGTACTGGTTTAATTTCTCCCGGTGCTTCTGGAAATGTTCTTACTTCCAATGGAACTAATTGGGTAAGTTCTGCTCCTGCTGGTGGATCTACTGCCAATGTTCAAACTTTTACTTCTAGTGGTACTTGGTCAAAACCATCTGGCATTACCTATGTGCAAGTTTGTGTATGGGGAGGTGGCGGTGGTGGTGGCGGTGGTGCTCAAACAAGTAGCGGAACAAATATTGCTGGTGGTGGTGGCGGAGGTGGTGGTGCTAGAGTAAGGCAATTATTTTTAGCCGCTTGTTTAACTTCTACAGTTTCAGTAACTGTTGGTGCTGGTGGAACAGGCGGTGCTGGAACTTGCAGTATTACTGGAAATGGTGGTTCTGCTGGTGGCACTTCTTCTTTTGGTTGCTATGTAAAATCTTATGGTGGCGGTGCAGGATCAGGTGGTGGTCAATCTGGTTGCTACCCTTCTACTATTTATCCTGCTGGCGGTGGAGGCGGTGGTTCTGGTGGTGCTGGTCAAGGTGGATCTTTAGGCACAGGAAATTCTGCTGGTGGTCAGCCACAATCATCTGCTTTTGGTTCTACAACTAATCGCAATTCTATTAGCGGTGGTGGCGGTGCTGGTGCAACTGGTTGTTGTGCGGGTAATGGCGGAAATGCAGAATGGGGCGGTGGCGGTGGAGGTGGTAAAGGAAGTTACTACAATTCTTATTGTGGTGGAAGTTCTTTATATGGTGCTGGTGGTGGTGGACATGGCGGTTTTGTCAGGGGAAATGGTGGAGTTGTAGGCTCTGGAACTGGCGGCACTTCTGGATCTTATTCAAATGGTGGTGGTGGTGCTGGTGGTTCAACTGGTTCAGCAGGATCTAATGGAACACAAACTTTAACTAGTTCTGGAAGTGGTGCTGGAGGCGGTGGTGCAAGCAATGGTGGCACAGGCGGAAATGGTGGCACAGGCGGCTCTTATGGTGGAGGCGGTGGAGGCGGAGGTTCAACTCATGCTGGAACTGCGGGCGGTAATGGCGGAACTGGCGGAACTGGTGCTGTTAGAGTAATGTCTTGGTAATATGTATTATTTAATATACAATTTATTATTTAAAGGAAATTATTGTGAGTGATGCCACAACAGAAATAGTTGGTACAGAAGATAAAAAAGACCAATTAAATGGGTTTTATCATTTTCCAACTGTAATTTATAGCATTGATAAACCAGAATTTTTAGATGATGCTAAAAATGCTTGTAAAAAAGCAATAGCCAAAAGAAAAAAAGATGCAAAATTAGATGAAATTTATCCTGTCTATATGACAGATAACTTGTTTGAATACAAGGGAATGGATAAATTATCTCAATATATCGGACAAACCGCTTGGAATATTCTTTCCGAACAAGGTTATGCCATGAATGATCTTAATACTGTTTTTACTGAATTTTGGTGTCAAGAACATCATAAATTATCAGGAATGGATCAACATGTTCATGGATATGGATCACAAATTGTAGGTTTTTATTTTGTAGATTGTCCAGAGGATTGCTCAAGAGTGGTATTTCATGACCCAAGAGCAGGAAAAGTTCAGATTAATTTGCCAGAAACAAATATGGTAAATGCAACAGCCGCTAGTAATTTAATTAATTTTGAGCCAAAAGAAGGCATGATGATGTTTACAAATGCTTGGTTAGCCCATTCATTTACTAGACATTCTTCTAATAAACCAATTCGATTTATTCATTTTAATTTAACAGTTCAACAATCCATTCAATTACAAGTTCCTGCACCAGCAGAGGTTGTATGAAATACCGAATCCGTTTCAATAAAAGCAGAGGAATGGAAGGAAGGGGTTCAAAAGATCATGTCTGGAGAGTATTTGAAGGTGATAAAGAATATCTTTTTAAACATTTTGTATTGAATGTGCCATCAACAAGCGAAAAAGAAGCCAATAGTGAAGATTGGAATGTTGTTTGTGATGGTGTAATGGTTATTGATAAAGATACTTCCACAGTTATTATCAATAAAATATAATTTATTTAAATAATTTAAGGAAAAAATTATGTTAATTGCAAAAGTTAATGGCACAGCAGTAGAAAGTTTTTCTTTTTACGGAACTAATGATTTTGTTGATGTAACATCAATATCTACTGCGGATAAAAATTATCTAACATCAATTTCTAGTTTGCCTGTTATTTCTGAATTGCCATACAACACAGCTACAGAAACCATTGTTGCAGTTGATCCTTTTGTTAAAAATGGATTTGTTTATACTGTTGCAGTAAAGAAAATTTGATGTATGATATATGAATGAAATATAGCATTGTCATACCAACTTATAATAATTGCGAAAAATACTTAAAACCTTGTATTGATTCAATTATTAAATATACCAATATGGATGAAGTGCAACTGGTGGTATCTGCCAATGGTTGCACAGACAATACAGAAGCCTATTTAAATTATTTGGCTACTGCAATTCCTCATTTAAGTTATACCATTTCAGAAAAACCATTAGGTTTTGCCAAAGCCATTAATGATGGCATTGAAATGGCAACTTCTCAAAAAATTGTTCTATTAAATAACGATACTATCCTATTAGATCAACCTAAAAATAGATGGTTGGAATGGTTAGATCAAGGAGATATTAATTATGTTTTAGGACAATATTCACCCATTACTGAAAGACAGTTTGGTATTTTCTTTTGTGTAATGATTGATAAAAAAGTCTTTAAAACTGTTGGATTGTTAAACGAAGATTTCGGTACTGGTGGCTGTGAAGATATTGAATTTTGTTTAAAAGCTGAAAATGCAGGGTTTACCTTAACAGAATGTAGTAATAATGGTACTTATCCTATATATCATGTGGCTGAAGGAACTATGCACGATCCAGCATTAGTGCAAGATTGGAAGGCAAAATTCCATGCTAATGAATTGAAATTAGCCAAACAATACAACAGGGAATACTATAAATATCTTCTTTCTAATAATTATGAAAGAGCAGTATTTTTAAAAGGTGATCCAGTATTTCCTAGAGAAACTGCAAGGTATCAATGGGCGGCTAAAAATTTAGATGATAGAACTAATGTAGTTGAAATTGGATGTTCAACTGGTTATGGAAGTCAATTTTTCCCAGCATATTATGATTATGTTGGTTTGGACTATGACTCTATAATTATCCAAGTTGCCAATCAAGAAGATTGGGGACTTAATAGAAACTTTGTATATGCCGACATCAATACCTATGATTTAGGCAAAGTCGCCACAATCATTGCTTTTGAAGTTATTGAGCATTTAGATAATGGTTTGGAAATATTAGAAAAGTTGAAAGATTATTGTGAAACTTTATTGGCTTCTGTTCCTTGGAATGAGCCAAAAGGTTTTTGGGGTGAACATCATAAATTGCATGGCTTAAATGAAAGCCACTTTAAAGGTTTTGAATTTGCTTATATCAATCATGCTGGAATTATAACCAATACTCCAGAGCCTATTAGTCAATCCAACCCATCTAATTTAATGCTTCTTAAATGGACAAAATCCTCTGTTCAGTAGCAACTAGGGGTAGATACTTTACTACCCTACCATTGGTTCTTAATGCCATTGTTAATCAAACTAAGCTCCCAAATAAGCTAATTATTTTTGATGACAATGATGAGCCCAAGGATATGCGAAATGAAATGATTTATAACTATTTCTTTCAAATATTAAATGTAAAAAAAATTGAATGGGAATGGGTATATGCTGAAAAAAAAGGACAGCATTATATTCATCAAATGTCTAATGAAATAGCCAGTAGGAATGGTTATACATGGGTATGGAGATGCGATGATGATGCCATTCCAGAAGCTAATGTATTAGAAAATTTATATCGGTACACCACTCCTGATATTGGTGCTATTGGTGGATCTATTTTGACACCACCTTATTTTCCAAATACATTTGATACAAAATGTGATATAGATCACATTAATGATGAACCTAATATCCAATGGAATTACATAGATAAATGCAAGCAAGTGGAGCATTTACATTGTTCTTTTTTATATCGGGCTGGAGTTTATGACTACAACTTAGGTTTATCTCGAGTAGCCCATAGAGAAGAAACTTTATTTACTTGGGGATTACATAAACGAGGGTATAAAGTTTTAGCTGTTCCTAATGCAGTAACTTGGCACATGAAAAATCCTGAAGGCGGTATTCGTAGTGAAACTAAAGAAGAAATGTATGCCCATGATGAAACAATATTTAGGAATTTTGTATGTTATAGAAATTATAATATTGTGGTTCTTAATTGTGGTCTTGGGGATCATATTGTTTTTAGTAGGATTCTTAGTGATATTCCCAATCCTGCTGTATTCACTTGTTATCCAGAAGTTATTCCCGGTAAATCTATTGCAGAAGCTCAAGCATTATTTGGCTCCATAGACCAATGGAATATCTATAAAAAAATGGATCAATGGGGATGGAAAAATAGTTTAGAAGATGCTTTTAGAAAACTATATCTATGATAATTATTCATCCCTTTGCCAAAAAATTGATTAATGGTGGAAATAATCCCAAAAACTATCCATATTGGAAAGAACTTATACAAAAAATCCCAAAATCTATACATATTATTCAAATAGGTGTAGAAGGGGAAGAACAATTAGTAGATGATTTTCGTAAAAATCTGTCTTTAATAGAATTGAACCAACTATTATCTGAATGTAAAACTTGGATTGGTGTGGATAGTTTTTTCCAACATTTAGCTTGGAAAGCTAGTGTAAAAGGGATAGTTTTATGGTCGGTATCAGATCCTCGTATTTTTGGTCATTCTGAAAATATCAATTTATTAAAATCTAGGGATAATTTAGCACCCAATCAGTTTTTATGGTGGGATGCAACACCATTTGATCCTAATAAATTTCTTGAACCCGAAATGGTATTTAAGGCTTTACAAGATCACTTTTTTTGATACACTTGCTCTGGGAGTGATGCCCCATGACAATTTTATCTAAAGGTGCGATATGTCTTGGGAAGCAATCATTAGCGGTTTAACTTTGATCTGGTTTATTGGTGGCGGTATTATCAGTTATTGGGTCAATAATATTTCTAAAAGCCAAGATAGCCTTTCTAAAAATCAAACAGAATTGGCTAAAGATCTAAAAACTTTTGAATTAAAAGTTACAGAAGAATATGTCAAAAAAACCGATATAAATGCTCGTTTAGATAAGATTGATGATATTTTAAGCAAGATTTTTGATAAATTAGATCAAAAGGTGGATAAAAATGTTTAAAGCAATCTTAGGTTTATTTAAGAAAAAACCAAAAATTAAAGATTTTCCTGTAAAAAAATCTGTTGCAAAAAAGGTAGCTAAAAAGCCAACAGTTAAAAAAGCCACCACAAGAAATATTGCTAAAAAACCTACCAAAAATGGTTGATTTTTTTAAACACCTTCTTACTGGTAAAGATAATCAAACCTATGATATAGGTCGAGTTACTTGGTTATTGGGATTTGTAGCAATAATTATTTTGGCTGGAGTAGAAGTATTCCAAAGTCAAATATCTCTGCGAGAATTAGCAGAAGCACTTGGTATTGTAAGCGGTGCTAGTGGGGCTTCTGTAATGATGAAAAAAGATACAGAGCCACAATAATGTTTCCATTATCTATTAATTCCTACATTATGATTGGCTTGGCGGTAATGGCTATGGGTGGAATAGCCTATGGAAAATATGAACATTATCAGTTTGAAGAATACAAAGCTGAAGAAATTAAAAATGCTAGGGAAAAAGAGCATCAATTACAAGATGCTACAGATCAAATAAGGAAAGATAAAGATGCTCAAATTAATGCCATTAATAACCAGCTTGCTGATGCTTTTGTGCAGTTGCGCTCCAGAACCAGTAGGAACGATAAAATATCCAACAATGGACAAAATGGAACTGGGTTGTCCCTTTTTGCCGAGGATGCAGCTTTTCTTGACGGGGAATCTGCCAGAGCCGACAAATTGCGGTCAGCCCTTGAAGCCTGCTACAAACAATATGATGAAGTAACAAAATGAATAAAGATCAATTAAGTGCTTATGTAACTTTAACTGCAAGTGTAACTCTTGCTTTAATCCTTTTATCTATGGTTGGGGTGTTACTTGTGGGTTTGTTTAACCCTGTAGTAGATAACACGAAGATTTTTGAAGCAATTACTCCTGCATTTCAAACTATTGTAGGCGGTTTTATTGGTTTAATTACTGGAATAAAAATTGGATCAGATGAATAACGAACAATTAAGATCATTGGGTATAGACCAAAAATGGCTTGATCCATTAAATGATGTATTCCAAAAATACGATATTTCTACTCCTATTAGACAGGCTTCCTTTATTGGTCAATGCCAACATGAATCTGCCAACTTTACAGTTTTACAAGAAAACTTAAATTACAGCGCAGAAGGCTTAATGAAAACATGGTCTAGTCGTTTTCCTACTTTAGAAATTGCCAATCAATATGCAAGGCAACCAGCCAAAATTGCTGGAAAAGTCTATAACGGAAGATTGGGTAATACCAGCGAAGAAGAAGCGGCAAAATATTTAGGCAGGGGTCTTATCCAGCTTACTGGAAAGGAAAACTATGCAAACTGTGGATCTGGTATTGGTGTGGATCTTCTTGACAATCCTGATTGGCTTCTTGATCCTAAATATGCGGCTTTAAGTGCTGGGTGGTTTTGGAATAAAAAGGGCTTAAATTCCCTTGCTGATGCTAAAGATTATGAAACCATGACCAAAAGAATTAATGGCGGTTTAATAGGCTTAGATGATCGTAAATTAAAGATCACCAAAGCCTATGATGTATTAACCGCTATTTAATTCTCCATACTTTAGCTTTTTTCATAGCTAATTCGTATTGTTCTTTGGCTTTATCATCCAAACCACGAAGCGGTAATTCTTGAAAATATTTCCATTTTGCTTTGTATTCAGGCAATTCTGATGGTGCTATCCATCCATGTTGTTTCCAACGGATAGTAATATCAGTACCGCTTGCAGTCCAAATATATTCATTCATTATTTGCTCCTTACTAGTTGATTAATTTGTGTTTCTAAATTTTCAGCTACCATTTTCCAAAATTCGACTTTTTTATTTAATTCATGGATTTGTAATTGCAAATATTGAATTTGTTCATACATTTGCACATATTGCCTATCTTCCGTTGTAAAAGTGGTCATTATTCGTCATCCTTATAATTAACAGTTCTAGCAATCATATTTCTAACTATGGTTTCTAATTCAATACATGATTCATACAACAATTTTTTGCCATTTATTTGTGGGTTTGCATTAATCATTTCTATATGATTTAGTGTTTTTTTGGCATGAACAATTTGTTCTGAAATATCCATACATCCTCCTATAAATTTAAAACTCGATAAACAACACCATCAGGCCATTTCTGGTTTACTGATTTTTCATACAACATCATTACTTTTTCAGGAAAAACCAATTTAGGTTTTTCATCTTTAAAGCAAAATGCATAAACCAATGGTGCTTTAGAAGTGCTATACCATTGGATAAATTCGGGCATCATTTTGTATTCTTTTTCTTTAAATTTTTTAGTGCCTTTAACTTGTACAACAAATAGTTCTTTTCCTGTATCTACCAAATAATCAGGTAAATTTCTAAGCATGGGATTTATATAAGAAAAATTGCGAATAGGATCTTTCTTTTCATCCATACCGAATCTAATACATTGATAATTTTGTTCTTGGCAATATTGTTCAAAATAAATTTCTGCCACATTAGCAACAGACTGCCTTTCCAAATATGTATTAGTTCCTTTCATTTTTCTTTTTATCCCTAAATTTCAAAATGAAATCCTTCATTTCCCAATAACTGTTAAAACGGGCTTTGGTTGGATCTCCACCACATTCATGGGCATAGGCATAGGCTATCTGTTGTTCATTGCCTAGAGGCAGTTCCTTTTTGTTTGGTTGGTCTTTTATCCACTCTGCTTTGAACCCAGCCCATCCCCTTTCACAACATATTTCTAATACATCATTAAGCGATAGATTAGCCAATTTTGCTTCTCTTTCAAAACCTTTCATAGCGGTTTGAGTAAATGGCAGTTTTTTCTTATTTCTTAAAGTTAAAAAATCAGACCAGATTATGTCCGACAAACCTTCGGGTTTGGCGACTATGTTTTTATTTGGTTTATGGTTAGTGGTTAGTGGTTTATGGTTAGTGGTTAAGGTTATTTCTGGGTTTTTTTCAGAAACCATCTGGGTTTCTTTTGGGTTATTTTTTGGTCTACCGCCCAGCTTTCCAACTGTTTTATTGTGTTCTGCTTTTAAATGATATTTAGATATTTCTTTATCGCATCTTTCATGAATCCAACCATTGTCAGTTTTTATAAAAAATTCTTCTAATATGGTTTTTATAATTTCTGTGTAATTACCCAACCTTAACCTTCTGATAACCGTTTGGGTTTCCAATGGCAAAGGTTGTTCAGAATCATAGTAAAAATTGATTAATTTAAAATAAATCGCTTCTTCTTCAAGCGATAAATGGCTAGTAGCTAGATGCCAATCAGAAATATTAAATTTGTAATAGTGCATAAAATCCTTGTCAAGGCAGTCTAAAAAATGTTGGGCAACCATTGACAAGATGGCTTTCGGAATCAAACCTAGCCCAACACAAATAATAATATATGATAAAAAAAGAAAGTAAAGATCGGGTTTTAATCTATACTTTTAATGGTTACCAATACAGAACCGCCTTTAATTATTTGCCCTCTATTTATAACCAATATATCTATTTGACTATCATCTTCAAATAGCCCAGCTTGGCATAAGGCATCTTCTAGGGCTTTTATACGATTGCTTATATCAGCTTTTCGCCTATCTGCGAAATTAATGGTTACATATAGGGAAAGTCTATTAGACCCAAAGTTGGCTTTTGATAGGCTCACTATATGGGCTACTGTTTTTTTAAACTGAAGCCCTTTACTACCAATATACCTACGGTGCCCATGATATTGGTAATAACTATTAATAGTGGGTGGCAGGGGTAGGGTAAGCGATAACTCTTTACAAGGGTTCATGGTGTCTTATAATACATTTGTGGTGGTTCTTTTGCCACCCCCTATCGAAAAGGAGAATCAAATGTTTAGAAATGAACGGTATTACGAACCCGAAGATGATGATTCTGATGCTTTATCAGAAAGAATTATTGATCTTTTGAACACCAAATATGATATTACAGAAGATTTTTCACTATTTGCGGAAGGCATCCAAGAATGTTCCGAAGCAGATAGGGAATCGGTTTTGACCATTTTGCGAGGCAATAACATTAATACTATTGATTTTGCTCAACTTGGTCGAAAACTTTGGGATATAGCTTTTACATATTCCGAAGAATTGGCTGAAAACCATGCAGTAGAAGATTTAACCAGCGGTAATTTAGATTAATCATCAAGAAAGGAAGCAAATCATGAGCATTTATTTGAAATTAAACAAAGCCCGTCAAGAATTTCACAGATTAAAGTTGAAAAAAACAGGGCAAAACAAATTTGCTGGATATTCATATTTTGAATTAGCAGATTTTTTAATTCCAGCTTTGGAAGTTTTTGAAAAAAATGGGCTTTGTGGCATTGTTAGTTTTAACAAAGAACAAGCCAAAATGGTTATTGTTGATACAGAAACCAATAACCAAATAGAGATAGAAAGCCCCATGGGTTCAGCCAATTTAAAAGGTTGCCATGAAGTCCAAAATATTGGTGCAGTAGAAACTTATCAAAGAAGATACCTTTGGATGGCGGCTTTGGAAATTGTGGAACATGAAGCAATTGATTCCAGCCCACCACTTGCAGAAGAAGTAAATATCAATCCTTGGTTGGAAAAAATTAGCCAAGCTAAAACTTTGGAATCACTTAAATCTACATATTTCTTAGCAATTAAGGCTTGTGGAGAAAAAACTGAATTTAAAGAAGCCGCAAGTATTAGAAAAGCAGAATTGGAGCCAGCATGAAACCAAATTACTTAAAGTGGATTTTGGTGCTATTTTTTGCGGTATTTACCAGCATTAAATATGCAAAAGCTGATAATGAAATGGCATTTACCACCAATAAAGCTGGCGGATATATGTTTTTTACTTATTCCGCTTGTGTTTATATAAATACTGGTGAAAGAATACCTGACCAATATTATGTCTATAGCACCAGCAGTTCAGGAACAAAAATTGCCGATGGTTGCTATCGCTTTAAATACCCATTTTATTTAATTGAATGGAATAAAGGCGGTAGCACCAATATTAATGTTAATTCTGTGAACACGATGAAATGATTATTCAAGATTCCATTAATTTAGAACAAGGCACGGAAGAATGGATCAGGGCAAGATTAGGTTATGTATCTGCCAGCAATTTAGATGCAGTTTTGGCTAAAGGGCGATCTGGTGAATCCGAAACTCGTAAAAAATACAAAATGAGGCTTGTGGCAGAAAGGCTAACCAATGAACCTCAAGAAAGTTTTAAAAGTTCCGCTATGGAATGGGGTATTCAGACTGAACCAATGGCAAGAATGGCTTACGAGGTTTCACATGAAACATTTGTTGATCAAACTGGTTTTTGGAAGCATTCTGATATACCTTTTGTGGGTTGCAGTCCAGATGGTTTGGTTGGTGATATGGGTTTGGTGGAAATTAAATGCCCATTAACAACCACCCATTTGAATTACATATTGGCTGACCAAGTGCCACCTGAATATTATTTGCAAGTTCAAGGTCAATTATGGGTAATGAATCGGGAATGGTGCGATTTTATTAGCTTTGACCCAAGAATGCCTATAAATAAAAGGTTATTTGTAAAGCGGTGCTATCGGAGCAATGACAGTATTTCCGATATAGAAAAGGCGGTAAAGAAGTTTTTAATCGAAGTGGACGATTTAATCATCAAATTAGGAGAATAAACATGAAATTTAAAGTAAAACTGTGGGAAAGAATTTCTATATGCCAAGAAGTAACAGCGGTAATAGAAGCTAAAAGTCAAGAAGATTTATTGGAACAAATTAAAAAACAAGATCCAAATATAGTGGATTGGATTGATGTGGATGTGGATTGGAATACCGAAGAACACCGAACTTGGTATGCAAATCCTTATGAAATTTTAGAGGCATGGGAAGAAAAGGAGATAGTAAATGGTTGAAACATGGTTTGAAATGCTGGAATTAAAAAAAACTGGTATAAAAAATAAAGAAATTGCTGAAAAATATCAATTATCCCCATCTAGGGTTAGTCATATTTTGTCAATTTTAGGAAAAGCAGAACAATATTTATTGGAAAAACATCAAATTAAGGAATAATCATCATGGCATCATTAAATAAAGTATTAATCATTGGCAATTTAGGCAAAGACCCAGAAGAAAGATTTTTTGGGGATGGAACTCCAGTAACTAATTTATCGGTTGCCTGTACCGAAAAATATAAAGATAAGCAGGGAGAACAAAAAGAAATAACCGAATGGGTAAATGTAGTATTTTTTGGTAAATTGGCAGAAATTGCTGGCAAATACCTTTCCAAAGGCAGTTCAGTTTATGTGGAAGGAAAAATGAAAACCGAAAAATATACCGATAAAAATGGTATAGAAAAATATGCCACCAAAGTTATTGGTAGCAGTATGCAAATACTACAGGGTAAACCCCGAGAAGAAGGATCGGCAAAACCAGAAAAACCACCAGTAAGTTCTGATGGATTGGATGACGATATTCCGTTTTAAAAGTAAAATAAGTTTGTAGGTTCGTGAGGCTTACAAACTACATCCTCTTTGGGGGGGATAGCAATCCTAGGCACGATTAGAAACTGCCTTGACCCAACGGGTCATCCTTTTCGAGGCTATTCTCCCCACCCTTTTTATGGAAAATCCATTGAAATCCATAAAAAACCCATTCCGTAGTACAAAAAAGATAAAAAACCTTTAAGAATCAATGACTTCTGTTGTTTCTTTTTGATTGAAATCGTTTACTTCCCTAGCCATATAAATATAATACTTATGTAGTTAAACAAAAACCTATCGAAAAGGAACATTTAATGAAATACAAATTAAATATTAAAAGGGATGTAGATATTTCAGAAGCATTTGATTTAACTGATTACATCCTAAATTTGCCAAAAGGTTTTTGCTTTGTATATGAAGGCACTCATGTGCAAGGTTTTGATTCCATGGCAGATTTGCGCAGAGCAGTTAAATTGGAAGTTGGTGTTTGCGGTTGTAAAGATTGTCAAAAATAATTAACTCTTCACGAAAAGGAATTTAATATGAAAAAACTTAACCCCATTCAAATCTTGGATTTGCAAGATTTGGCAAAAGCCGAAGTAACCAAATTGGTTAATGGCATCGCTAAACAAAAAGACTGGCGAGCTAAAGAGGTAACAATGCGGGAAATTACCAGTTTTGAAAAATCCATCCGCATTTTGGATGATATGTTCAATATTGCATTGGCTGAAGAAGATAAGGAAATGAATGATGAAATTGAAAAGCACTTGGAATTATTAGGCTAACTGATGAGGCTTTAATAGCCGAAACCGCCATAGGCGGTCTTAGTCAAATCGGAAAGGACTTATATATGAATCAAATTTTAGAATGGACTGGGCTGGTTTTAATGGGTCTGGTATTTGGTTTTTTAGTAGCTTGGGGTTTATTAGGTAATTCAATTTTTTTAATCATCAAATAAGGAGTTAATCATGGGTTTAGATATGTATTTAAGTGCAAAGCGGTATTTATCCTCTTATCAGGACGAGGAAAAAGCCATTTCAGAACAAATTGGCAATATTGAAAGTTTGGGTTGTGCTGGTTTAAGACCCAAATACATCACCACCGAAGCAATGTATTGGAGAAAAGCCAATGCCATTCATAAATGGTTTGTGGATCATTGCCAAGATGGTAAGGATGATTGTGGTGAATATTATGTGGGCACAGAGCAATTAGTGGAATTGGCAACCACATTGAATTTAATTATTGCTAATCCAGAATTGGCTGGTGAATTGCTACCGCCTCAGGAAGGTTTCTTTTTTGGTAGCACCGATTTGGACGAATGGTATTGGGATGATGTTAAACATACTGCCCAAGCATTAGAAAAATTATTAGCCAATGTGGATCATAAAAATTGGTCTTTTTATTATGCAAGCAGTTGGTAAGCCTAACTGATGAGCCTTTTATAGGCGAAACCCCCACAAGGGGTCTTAGGCAGTTTAATTAAATCGAAAAGGAGCATTACTATGGCACATGAATTAACTCAAAGAGAAGATGGTTTTGTTGAAATGGCTTTTGTAGGCGAAACTCCTTGGCATGGTTTGGGTCAAGAATTGGTTGAAGGTGCAACCATTGAGCAATGGCAAAAGGCGGCTGGAATGGATTGGACTATTGAATCTTCCCCAGTTTTATATTCCCCATTATTAGAAAAAAATAATTGGAATGAAGTTTTAAATGGTTCTCATAAACAATTTGGGGGTCAAAATGTATTATTCCGTTCTGATACAAAAGAGGCATTATCAGTAGTGTCAGACCGCTATAAACCAGTTCAACCCAAAGAAGTTTTGGAATTTTTTAGGGATTTAGTGGATGAAAATGGCTTTAAGATTCATACCGCTGGTACACTTAAAGGCGGTAAGCGGTTTTGGGCATTAGCCGAAACTGGTAAATTCGCTGAAGTCTGCAAGGGCGATGGAGTCGGGGGTTTTCTTTTACTTTCTACTTCATGCGATAGGACATTGCCCACCACAGCCCGCTTTACCACAGTTAGAGTGGTTTGCAATAATACATTAAGCATTGCAACTGCCAATAAGCAAGATATGATTTCATTTAGCCATATATCTGAATTTAACCATGAAGTTGTTAAGCAGAAACTTGGTAATGCAGTTCAATCTTTTGGTAGTTTTATGGAAATGGCTAAAGTATTACAAAAGCAAAAATTTAACCAAGCAACTGCCCAAAAGTTTATTGCAGATTTGGTTTCCCCAATGAATCAAGTTAAACGAACAGATTATGTTTTGGAAAATAATCGGGCATATAAAAAGATTCTTTCTTTATTTGATGCAGAAGCTAAAGGTCAAGAATTGGTTGGTTATACCAAATGGGGTATGCTTAATGCAGTAACGGAATATATAGATCATCATATTCCTAGCAGATCCAATGATGCTCGTCTTAATAATGCTTGGTTTGGTACAGGCGATAGATTAAAACAGAGAGCAGTAGAATTACTAGTTGCATAATTTGACATATATGTTATATTATCCCCCATCTAATACATGGGGGTTTTTTATGGCAGAAATTCGGGCGGTATCAAAAATCCGTAAATTATTCAATGAGTTACAACGACCATTAACTTTGCCAGAAATTAAAACAGAAATTCCTGATTTAAGAAGTTGTGATGTATCAATGGCATTGCGATATTTGATCAAACAAAGATATGCCAGCAGGGAATATATTGATAACCCTGTTAGCGGTCATCGTAAAAGAATCTACCAATATACCTATAGTGATGTAAGGTTGCCAAATGAAAATTGAACAAATTGAATTAGAAAAATTAATCCCTTATGTAAATAATTCCAGAACCCATAGTGATGAACAAGTGGCTCAAATTGCTGGTTCTATTAAAGAATTTGGGTTTAATAATCCTGTTTTAATTGATGCAGATGGAAATATTATTGCTGGTCATGGCAGGGTCATGGCGGCTAGACGATTACAATTAGAAAAAGTGCCATGTATTCGGTTAGGGCATTTAACAGAAATCCAAAAGAAAGCCTATGTAATAGCTGATAATAAATTGGCTTTAAATGCTGGTTGGGATGAAAATTTGTTAAGAATAGAATTACAAGACCTTTTAAGCCATAATTTTGATTTGGATGTGGTTGGTTTTAGCGATACCGAGATTAAAAACCTATTGGATTTTGATACAGAAGTATTAGGTGAAGATCCACCCAATGATGAAAGCCGAAATTTGCTATTGGTAGATTGCCAAGGCGAAAGGGAATTGGAAAAGCTATTTGAAGAATTGCAGGAAAGAGGTTTTGAAGTAAAGATAATGCAATGAAAAATTATCAATTTATTTTAAGTTCCCCTGTAAGCACCAGTTTTAGGTGTGTAAAAGCCGCTAATAGCTTAGATATAGATGCAGAAAAGAAATCCACCCATGAATTTTCTGTAAAAGCCGATTTAGATAAACCATTTAATATTGGTTTGATAGTTGGTGCTTCTGGTAGCGGTAAGACTACTTTAGCCCATCATATATTTGGCAAAGATTGTTTTAAAGAAATATTGGTTGCAGATAAACCAGTAATAGAACAGTTTCCAGAAGAAATGTCTTATGACGAATGTGCCAATTTGCTATGTGGGGTAGGACTCACTTCGGTGCCATGCTGGATTAGACCAGCTTATACCTTATCCAATGGTCAAAAAGCTAGGGCAGAATGTGCCTTACAAATGGCTAGAAAAGACCAAGAAGTTATTGTTATAGACGAATGGACTTCGGTTGTGGATAGAACTGTAGCCAAGGTAATGAGCCATAGCATACAGAAACATGCACGAAAAACTGGTAAAAAAATTATACTTTTATCATGCCATTATGATGTATTAGAGTGGTTAAACCCCGATTGGATTATTGATGCTAATAAACAATCTTATGAAGATCGGAGGTTACTTTGGCAAAGCAGTTCCAGAGAAGAAAAACTTAACTTTGAAATCTATGAAACCGATAGGAGCACTTGGCAATATTTTAGCAAATATCACTATTTGAATGAAAAGCTGGCTGGCGGTAAATCATTTTATTTTGGTTTATGGTCAGGAAAAAACCAAATTGGGTTTATCGCTTTTAGCAATTATGTGCCATTTAGAAAAGAAAATTTTGCCAAAATGCAGTTGCACTTTAATAGGTTAGTTATACATCCAGATTATTGTGGTTTAAATCTTGGGGTTCATTTTTTAAATGAAACAGCCCAAATAGTTAAAGACCGCGGATATGATGTAATGGGTAAGTTTTCCAGTTTGCCTGTTTATAATGCTTTAAGAAAAAGCCCATTATGGAAAATGCTTACTGTTATTCGTCAGCATAAAGTAACTGTGGGCGGTAGTATGAAACGAGGCAAGTCCACTTTTGTAAGGCATAACTATACTCATAATAAAAACAATGCAGGATTTAGATTAGATGTCAAAGCATGGTCATTCCGTTTTGTTGGAAAAGCACCGTTGTGCGGTAAGACAACTATTACAATATAGGAAGCATTGGGGATTAAAACAGTTTCAAGAATATATCCGTAGAGAACAAACTAGGGCTTTATGGTTGCAGTTGCAAGACGATTTTATTGTGCAGTATCGGTTGGGCAATCGTGGTGAAAAGGGACGATGGTTATGAGAAAGCAATATATTTTGATGCATCAAGAGGCAAGAAAAGCCGCAATAAATGCCATAAATGACGCACCCCAAGGCTATTATGTGGATATAAAGCCTAGAAATCGCACCTTAGAGCAAAATGCTATGCTTCATGCTCTTATACAAGAAATAAGCCAAACAATAGAATGGGCAGGCAAATTAAGAGAAGTAGAAGCATGGAAAAGACTCCTTACTGCGGCATGGTTAAGGGCAAGAGGTGAACCCATAGAAATGTTACCAGCTTTAGATGGGCATGGGGTAGATATTGTTTTTCGTAAAACCAGCGAATTAACAGTTAATGAAATGACTGAATTGCTGGAATATATTCAAGCATGGGCTATTGAACAGGGAATAAATATATGACACCAGAACAAGTTTTGATATATTACAAAGGCAAAACTGATGGTATTGCTCAAATCTTTAAATGGATTGAAGAAAACGAGAAATTAAAAGAACGAGTTAATCATTTAGAAAATGAATTGGTAAGATATGCCAATGCTTTGGGTGAAGCCAGAAATCAAAAATAATGAATTCTGAAGAATCCTTTGAAGATTGGAAACCATTATTGCGACATATAATGGAAAATAGGCATTACAAGCAATTATGCGAATATCAGCAAAAAGCGATAGAGCACTTGCAAATCCGCATTAAGGGATTAGAATTTGAATTAGAAATATCGAAAAGGAAAATAGATGAAAATCGTGGGATGGGCGATTCTTTATAAAGGCATTATTTATGATTTTGCCACCAGCAAAGATGAATTATTTAGGATGTGGGTAATAGAACCTACCCCATTATATGTATTAGATGCTCCTAAAGAATTGGTTATTCCTACTTTAACGGAAAGCCAAAATTGTCATTAGAATTTCCCGGCATTGATATTGATCGGATTCATTTGAAATTAGAAACTAAAAAGAATTATGCAAAGATGGCAGATTTTGGTTGCTATCTTTGTTACCACCTAGGATATGGCAAAGGCACCCCAGCAGAAATACATCACATTAGACGAACTAGTAAAAGAAATAATGCCCCTTCTATCCCATTATGCCCAGAACACCACAGAGGAAATACCGGTATTCACGGAATGGGTAGAAAAGCTTTTGAAAAGCGATATAGCATTACCGAAGAAGATATGCTGGAACGAATTAATGCATTATTAAATTTAGAAAATAATACATTTATATAGTTTTACATTATTCATTATTGGGTATAGCATAGTTAAAGCATACCCATTACCAATTAATCATATATTATTGTAAAGACAAATTAACTAATGTATTATTCTGTGCTTATAAAATGGAAACAGAAGCTAAAGTCGAAACTAGAGGTAGACCAGCACATGTGCCTTCCGATGATTCTCGGAAAATGGTTCGTGTGCTATCAGGCATTGGTTTAACTCAAGAGCAAATATGCTCCAAGATGGGCATTAGTTCGCCCACATTAAAATTGTATTATTCAGAAGAATTAGAACTGGGCAAAGCAGAAGCAGTTGCCAGCATTGCTAATACATTATTCAATATGGCTAAAGGCGGAGATAAAGCCTGTATGTTCTTTTATTTAAAAACCCAAGCCCGATGGAAAGAAAACCATGATGGGGAAGGCTCTAATGGGGAGAAAATTATCCGACTTAGAGGCGGTTTTGAAGAATAATGAATATAGAACTGCCTACACCTCATTCTGATCAAATCCGTATATATAAAGAAAGAACCAGATTTAATCGGGTTCGTTGTGGAAGGCGATATGGCAAGACAGTAATGGCAGAAATTATTGCTTGTACTGCCGCATGGGAAGGTAAACGAGTTGGCTGGTTTGTTCCTCAATATAAGATTCTTGCAGAAGCCTATAATGAAATAGCCGATATATTAGATCCGATTAAAAAGTCTGCATCCAAAATTGATGGCATTTATCAAGTAATTGGCGGTGGGCGAATAGACTTTTGGACATTAGAAAATGAAAGAGCTGGTCGATCCCGCAAATATCACACTGTTATTATTGATGAAGCCGCTTTTACTAAACCCAATATGTTACATATATGGAATACCAGTATTAAGCCTACTTTATTGGATTATGGCGGTGATGCTTGGGTTTTATCCACTCCTAATGGTATAGATGAAGAAAATTTCTTTTATCGCATAGGTGAAGATCCAGAATATGGCTTTACTGACCATCATGCTCCTACCCATGCTAATCCATATTTGCCACCTGAAGAATTAGCCAAATTAGAAAAAGAAAACCATCCATTAGTATTTAAACAAGAATATCTAGCCGAATTTGTGGATTGGTCTGGTATTGCTTTCTTTACCATAGATAAATTGATGGTAGAGGGTAAACCCGTAGATTATCCAGAACGAGTGGATACTGTATTTGCAGTAATGGATACAGCGGTTAAAGGCGGTAAAGAAAATGATGGCACAGCCATAGTTTATTGCTCATTTAATAAATATTTGGCTGGGCATCCATTGGTGATATTGGATTGGGATATTATCCAAATTGATGGGGCATTATTAGAAAACTATATGCCTTCGGTATTTGCTCGATGCGATGAATTAGCCAAGCAAATGAATGCTCGTTATGGATCAGCAGGGGTATTCATTGAAGATGCGGCGGCTGGATCTATATTATTGCAACAAGGCAGATCTCGTGGTTGGCTTACTCATAAAATTGATTCAGAATTAACCATGAAAGGCAAAGATGAAAGAGCAATCTCGGTTTCTGGTTATTTCCATCAAGAAAAGATTAAGATAAGCCAATATGCTTTTGATAAAGTGGTCAGTTTTAAAAATATTACTAGAAACCATTTATTAACCCAGATTGCTGGATTTAAAATTGGCGATAAAGAAGCATCATCCAGAGCAGATGACTTGCTGGATGCTTTTGTGTATAGTTTGGCTATTGGTGTTGGCGATAAATACGGATTCTAACTATGGCAGATATTGAAACAACTTATTCCAGCTTAGGAAATACTCTTTCCAGCATCCTTACAGCACAGAATATTGAACCCGGCTCTCAACCCGGCTATGAACTTTGTAAATTGCTTTGGGAATATCACCCATTGGGCGGTAAATTAGTAGAAAAGCCTGTCCGCCTTGCTTTATCTAAACCCAGAATTATTACTGTAGATAAAGAGCCAAAAGAAATGCTGGTCGAAGCATTTGAAGAAGAATGGGAAAGATTAGATGCTACATCCTATATTCGAGATGTAATGTTTTTAAAACGAACTTATGGTGCCGCCGCTTTAGTAATGGGTGCTGATGATATTCCAACAGATCAACCTATAGACCCATGGTTATTGCCTAATTTAAATCTTTACTTTAATAAATTAGACCCATTAAACCTTGCAGGCTCTATTGTTACCAATCAGAATCCTAATTCTCCAGATTTTCAAAAACCATTGAGTTATATTACAGCCGCTGGTCAGCCTTATCATCCAAGCAGATCGGTAACTGTATTTAATGGCACTCCGATTTATTTATCTTTCCAATCATCTGGTTTTGGATATACAGGCAGATCTATATTCCTTCGTGCTTTATACCCAATGAAATCTTTCATCCAATCTATGGTTACGGATGATATGGTGACTTATAAAGCTGGTTTATTGATAACCAAAATGAAACCAGCAGGATCTATTGTTAATCGCTTAATGCAACAAGCATCCAATATTAAGCGGTCATTATTACAAACAGGCGGGACTAATAATGTTTTAAGCATAGATATTGATGAATCTATTGAAGCATTAAATCTTGCCAATACCGATACCGCTATGACCACCGCTAGGGATAATATTATTGCCAATATTGCCGCCGCTGGTGATGTTCCAGCCTTATTGCTTCGTGATGAAGCATTTACCAAAGGTTTTGGTGAAGGCACAGAAGATAGCAAAGCCATTGTTCAATATATAGATGGTATTCGTGAAGAAATGCGAAGCCTTTATCGCTTTTTTGACAAGATTGTTCAGCATAGAGCATGGAATAAAGATTTTTATGAATCTGTTAAAGCCGCTTATCCTGATGTATATGCCGATACCACTTATGAAAAAGCATTTTATGAATGGCAAAAGCATTTCCATGCTGATTGGGATTCATTAATGGAAGAACCAGAATCCGAAAAAGTTAAAGTGGCAGATATTAAATTAAAAGGCATTACCGAAGTAATGCGGACTATATTGCCTATGGCTGATGGTGATAATCGTGGCAGAATTATTCAATGGGCACAAGATAATTTGAATGAAATGCCAGATATGTTCCAAAGCACATTAACTTTGGATATTGATGAATTGGCAGAATATGAGCCACCTGAAGATCCATTTAGAGATCAAAAAGTTCCAACGGTTCGTTAATTATGACCTTTTTCGAGGTTTTAACTGCCGCCATAAATGATTTTATGGAAAATGGCTTCGACTCCAAGAAGCGGTTAGATTATTGGTTAGAAAAAATTAAAGAAGCGGCTAATAAAGCCATAAAATCCGATGCCGAAATGGAAGCGGAAATGACCAAAGCATTAAATACCGCTTTTAGTCGATTAGTAACCAAAGGCGGATTAGTTAATAAGGATGTAAGTCGCTTTACCATTGATCGGTTAAAACCTAAACTTCGGTCTGAATTGGATCGCAGAATATTAGCTTCTGCCAATTTAATTAAATATAACCGAGAACAGAATATATCTAATACATTGCGAAGATTTGAAGGATGGGCTACTTCTATTCCTGTGGGCGGTTCTAAAGCTGTTAATAAAGTAAAAGAAAAGCAATTAATTAGAAAATCATTGGGCAAAATGCCTTTTGAACAAAGGCGGATTGTAATAGATCAAACCCATAAATTAGTTGCCAATATTAAAGATATAGTTGCCACCGATGCTGGAGCAATAGCCGCCAGATGGCATAGCCATTGGAAACAACCAAATTACAATTATCGTAAAGACCATAAAGAACGAGATGAAAAGATTTATGTAATTAAATCTGGTTGGGCTTATCAAAAAGATTATATTAATGCTCCAAATGGATATACTGACGATATAACCCAACCGGGTGAAGAAGTTTTTTGCCGATGCAATTATGTTTATTTATATAATTTGCGACAAGTAAAAGATTTACTCACCAAAAAAGGTGAATTAGCATTACAATCTGCAAAATTAATATAAGGTAAATATATGCCTTTTGAATCTGATAAACAAAGAAAAGCAATGTATGCCGCCGCCGCTGGCAAGGGATATCTTGGTATTCCGCAAAAGGTGGCTAAAAAGTTTATCAAACATGCAAAAGATGAAGCAGATTTAAATATGTGGCTTTTGGATTTATTTTCCAAAGAAATAGCTGAAAAAGAAGCCCGCAAAGATACCAAACAAGCCCCTGCTTTATTAACTCCCCAACAAAAAAAGGGAGAAGAAGAATATACCAATGCCCAATTTAGGGAAGATTTAGATAATTTATTGGGCAGATTGCACGAATTAAAAGATAGTTATGTTGTGCCTCGCTTTGGTGAATCCAAAGAAGATGAAGTGGTAGCCAGATTGGGCGAAACTAAATCTGATTCAGTAAAAGAATTTGCTGGAGATCCCAAAAGCGAAATTATTGGTGAACCAGCCCATAATACAGTTCCTGTAGATAAAATGGCTGGCGCACAAGGCAGAGCATCTGGCATTTTATTTTTAACCAATGACTATAAAACCCTATTAATTCGCAGAGGCGATGGTGGGGATTATCCTAAGACTTGGTGTGTTCCCGGTGGTCATCAAAATGCACAAGAAACTTTAGAAGAATGTGCTCGCAGGGAATGCCATGAAGAAATTGGTTATAAATACGAAGGCGAATTAGAAGTTCTTTATGACGATGGGCAATTCTGCACTTATATTGCTAGAAATATTGAACAATTCCCTGTTAAATTAAATTATGAATCTACAGGCTACGATTGGTGCCATGTAGAAAACCCAGATTTGCCATTACATCCCGGTTTACAAAATGCAGTAAAAGCCGCTTCTGCAAAAACTGAATATGATGTGGCTCAATTAATTCAAGAAAATATCCTGCCTAGCCCACAAATGTATGCCAATATCATGTTATTGGCAATTCGCATTACTGGAACAGGCTTGGCTTATCGTTCATCTATTGGTGAACATGTATGGCGAGATCCTAGTCTTTATCTAAATACAGAATTTTTAAATCGTTGCAATGGTTTGATCGTTATTATGGATCATCCAGAAACAGCGGTTTTAACTACCAAAGAATTTAAAAATCGTGCTGTGGGTAGTATTATTCTGCCTTATATTCAAGGCGATGAAGTCTGGGGTATTGCTAAGATTTATGATGAAGATGCCATCAAAGAAATTTGTGAAGGCGATATTTCAACTTCACCTTCAGTAGTATTTGACAATACTGCTGGAAATACTACACTTACAACTGAGAGTGGCGAGCCACTTTTAATTGAAGGTGTCCCATTTCTTTTAGATCATATTGCTATTGTTACAAAAGCAAGAGGATCTAAGGGAGTATGGGATAAAGGCGGCGACCCTGCCGGTGTTTTATTAACTAATCCAGAGGTATCTAAAAATGAGTGAATCTAAAGTAGAGCTAAGAGCAGATGCTCAAGGCGAAAAACTCGATGCCATCTTAAAAGCCGTTGCGGGTCTAATCGCAAGGGTAGATGACATGGAAAAAAATATGCCTGCGCCACCATTGGTAACTGCGGCTGACAAAAAGAAAGCCAAAAAAGACGATGATGATGCTTATGGCGATGACGATGACGAAGAAGAAGATGATCGTAAAGATGAAGATGATCGTAAAGATTCTATGTCCTCCAAAAAAGCTAAGGCATTTATGATGAGAAAAGCTAAGAAAGATGATAACTTGGAAGATCTCAAAGAATGGCAAGCTGAACATAAAAAAGACGATGATGACGAGGAAGAAGATGACCGCAAAGATGCGGAAGGCTCTAACCCTGTTGTTCATGGTAAAGCTGGCGAAATTAAACCAGATGATGAAGATGCCAAAATGGATGATGACGAAGAAGAAGCCGCTAAGAAAGATGAAGAAGAAGCCGCTATGTGCGATGCACAAGCAAAAGCTGACTCTGTATTCTCTGCTTTCGGCAAATCTGCTTCTCGCCCATTGCAAGGTGAGTCATTAATGGCTTATCGTAAGCGGATGCTTCGTGGTCTCCAAGGCTACAGCGATGCTTATAAAGGTGTAAATATCAATTCAATTAAAGACGAAGCACTATTGGCTTTGGCAGAAAAACAAATTTTTGCTGATGCAGTTGCCGCTTCTCGTGCCTCTACCCATATTGGTCAAGGTCAATTAGTTGAATTGCATGAAAAAGATCGTGCAGGTCGTACCATCACTAAGTTCCGTGGTGATATGGAAGCATGGTTGGGTGACTTCAAAGTTCCTGCATTGCGGGTTATGAAGTTCAATACTTTGAACAACAATCAACGATAAGGAATAAGCCATGACTGCTCAAATTTCTATTCAGCCAATGGTGACAACCACCGCTAATGGTCTTTTTAATACTAATAGCAATGGTTTTACACAAGGTGATGCACTTGACGATCCAGCGGTGAAGTTTGCCCTTGCTGGCGGTGTATTTTCTACAGCGGCTACAACCCCATTATGGGGCGGTGTGCCAATTACAGAACTTATTCCAACTTTGCAAAATGGATACTATTCTGGTGATAACCAACCAGGAACAGATACATTAGGTGGTACAGTTATTCAATCTAGTGCCGCTTCTGCTCCAACTGGTATTGCTGTCTATAACCAAGCATTTAATGGAATTACTACTCCACAGAGTACTGCTCCATTGTTCTCTCCCGGTATGTCAGTAAACTTCTACCGTTTTGGTAGCGGTGCTCGTATTCCTTTGCCATGCGATGCTTCTATCGTAGCTTTGGAAGGTTCTTCAGTTACTGAAACCGTTTATTGGGATGTAGCCGCTTTTCAATTAACTACTACTTCTACAAGCAATTTTGCAGTTCCTTGCAAGATTCTCCGTATTAGTACAGCTAATAATAAATTGGTTTCATATTCCAGCGGAACTGGTAATGCTAACTGGACTTCTACTGGCAATATTGCAGTAGTCCAAATCTAAGAAAGGAATTAAATCATGTCAGGTTTCGCACCCTCTTATGTAACAGTAAATCCTCATTACATGATGCCTGAACTCATCATGCAATATAGCTTGGCTTCTGGCGCATTTACCACTCTGGCAACAGAGAATCCAATGCCCCGTCTTGGCGAAGCAGATTTATATGTTTATGCTAAAAAAGTTCAATTAACTACTCAAGTTAGTGCAAATCAATCAACTTCTAATCAGTTGCCTTCAGCTTCTGTTATCCCAAGCATGATTAGCACAGCGACTTATCGCTTGCAAACTCGTGCTCAGTATGACGGTTTCGATGAAGCGGCTACTGGTGCTTGGGGTTATGCTTTGCCACAAGCTATGAGATTAGCGGCTCGTCAAGGTATTGCACAGCAACTCCGTAATGCTTTGCTTTATGGCTACAATCCTGCTAATGGCGAAGGCTTGTTGAACACTACTGGTGCTACTCGTAGTTCTTTAGGTTCTGATACCAATGGTAATACTGGTTATTCCACATGGGATTCTGGTCAATTGGCTCAATATCTATTGAATATGATTGGTGCTTTAAAAGTTCGTACATTGCAAATTGGTCAGCCACTTCGTTTGGTTTTCCTTGCTCCACAACGATTCATTAGCCAAATCAGCTATTCTGGTGTTGTTTCCCTAACCCAATTCCAACGAATTGGTGCTGGTGTTGAAACAGCCGCTGGATTGGTTGAAACTGTTGCTCAATGGGCGGGTGGTGACGATGTTAGCTTTGCGGCTGATGACACATTGATTGGTCAAGGTGCTGGCGGTACTGATGCAATTATTTTGATTGCTCCAGAACTGAAGATTCCTAAGGCTAATAATGCAATTAATACCAATATTTTTGCAACTTTGACACCTAATCAAACTGCAACTTCATTGATGCTTTGCGATGTGGCAGCTCCTACAGAGATTCCTACTCCTATTGCTGATGGTGGTATTACTACCCTCTACACTATGAGAAGCACCTCTGGTTGGGGTATCCGCCCAGAAGCTTTAACAGTATTGTCTGCGGCTTATTAATAAGCAAAAAGACTCAGAAAAGCCTCACTTCGGTGAGGTTTTTTTGTTATGATTTAAATACTTGTGTGATGCCGAGTACTGTTTCAATGGGAGGCTGGGAAGTTCAAAAGACTTCCGCATCATCAGTCTCCCACCCATTTGGGGAAATATGATGGAAAAACTTTATATCGCTAATTGCAGTAAACAGGAATTTGATTTTACTTATATGATTCCTGAAAATCCAAGACCTTTTAAGCATAATATTCGTGCTGGTGCTCAAATTGAAATTCCGGGCGATACAGATGCTATTGATTTTATTATCAAACAGCATAGTATTTATGGAATGATGGAAGTTACCAAAGTTAAAAAAGGTTTTGGTGGACTTTGTTATCGTTTAAATAAACCTATTAGCATTTCTGCTATTGAATCTGGTTTATCTCAATCCGATCAAGAAATGATTGATAGAGCACAACAAGCTCGTTCTGTAACTGCGGCGGCTCAAGATAAAATTTTGACTGATAAAGCACAAGAAATGGGCTTAAAAGCAAAAGCTGGTCTTGAAGTAGAAGTAGTTGAAGAAAAGAAAAATGCGGCAGATAATGAGCCTAAGTTTTCACAAGTTATTGAAGTGGTAAAAGAAGGAATTGAACCTCAAGCACAAAAACGAGGTCGTCCAAGAAAACAATGACTTTTTAGCAACCTTTATTTAGAATTGAACCATGGCTGATACCTACCAAACACCTTCATTAGCTGGATTTATTGCTTGGACTAGGGCAGTCATGGGGATTCCTACAACTGCTATTCCTGATAATGATCCGGGTTATGCAATATCTTATGAAGTGGCATTAGAAGTAGTTCCACAAGATTTTGCTGGGGTTGCCCCATCAATTTATACCTTAACAGTCTATAACTGGGGTGGTAGCCAATTAATTCAATATCAGCAAGATATTGTTGGTCAAACTTTCTTTGCTGATGCTAGAGCCGCTTATAACATTAATAGTTTTGTAGCTGGTGTGGTTGATTCTGCTAATGATGTATCCACAGGGGAACATTTGGTAGTAGGAAAAGGTTTACAAAACTTACAACTTATTGATTTACAAAAACTTAAAGATCCTTATGGTCGCCAAGCCCTTGCTTATATGCAAAGTATTGGAACACTTTGGGGATTAACTTGAAATTATATCTTGGAGTTGTTGATGTTCCAGAGCCAGAAGGCGGAACAACTTATAGTGTAGGAAAAATATTAGAGGAAAAATATGGGCTCTTTTCTAACTTTGCTGAAAGCGAAAGCACAAAAATTGCTGATAGTCTTGCAGATTCTATTGCAGGGGCTTTGGAAACCATCGCAATGGGTCAGCAAGTGCAAGACCCTTTTCAAGCAGGAACAGAGCAAATAGATCAAGATTTTAGGAATTTTTTAGATATAGAAAAAATGGCTCAATTAGGAGTGCCCGGTGTTCCTACCAAAGCCGCTTTAATGGGTAAAAGTATTCGTTTTAAAAGAAAAAAAGGTCCTCGCAGACCTTCATTTATTGATTCTGGCACTTTACAAACTTCTTTTAAATCTTGGGTTAAATAATGGCTTCTATTGCAGAAACTACTGGTGCTAAAGGGGAAATGGCGGCTGGTTTGGCTCAAGGAGTCGAAACTATATCTCTTAACCAAGAAGTTACTTTTACACTATATGCCAAGTTAGTTTTGCCTTTAGATGGATATGTATTTTGGGTTAATGCGGCATTATTAAGCGAATCTGCTTTATATAATATATGTCAATACAACAATATTTTGTATGACAATTTGCCAAAAGCACCAATTCCACCAAAAATATTACATGCAAAAGGTTCTTTTCATATTGCTCAAGAATTGCATCAATTAGACGATAGAACCACTGTATATAACCATATTGTTTTTACTGCCTTAGAACCAATACAAGATTTTAATTTGGTAGCCCCAAATTTAATTTATGTAGCTAGTTATCAAGGCAATAAGTTTGCATTTAGCAAACGAGAGAATTTTTATAAACAAGCTGATTTGTATCACTATAGAGGTGATGCTTTATATTCAATTATGAAAACTCAGCTTATAGATACGATGACCGATTTTGATACAGAAAATGTCATTGTTTCTAATAGTTTGCCAATTTGGTTGGGATTAAATCAATATTTTCCAATGTATCCATCTTATTTGGTTGGTCAAAATATTGCACCGCTATATGCTTCTGTAGATATAGATCCTAGACAAACAACTGCTTTACAGTCATTTCCTTTAATTACTTTAAATAGTAGCCACTATCAATTAGTTAAAGATACTGTAAAAATTAGTATATTTGGAACACGAAATTTTAATGCTTTAGAATTTGTAGATTATGTGTTTCAATATAGTGTGAATACAGACAATATTGGATTACTTAATATGCCTGTTATTCAAGACGAAAAGGTGACACAGCCTGAATTTGGAATTATTGCTATGAAAAAGACTATTACTTTTGAAGTTAGTTATTATCAACAAAATATTCAAAATATAGCTCGTCAGCTTATCGAAAAAGCTTTTATGAGTGTTTCTGTTCAATCTTAGTGTAAATAAGGAGTTACAAATGGCTATTACTTCAAACCCAATCAATCAAAATGGTGCTTTAATCACTGGTCAAGGCACAAAAACCGCATTAAACATTACTACCAAAACCGCAGTTAAATCAACTGTTGGTCGTGTTGCTAAAGTGAATGTTATTGCCGCCGCTACTGGTTCTAATCCCGGCTTTGTTTATGATGCCGCAAGTACCGCTTCTGCAACTGGTTCAGCAACTATTATTGCTCCAATTCCAGATACTATCGGTATTTATACAATTGATATGCCTGTTTCTAATGGCATTGTAATTGCACCGGGTACTAATGGAACTGCAAGCCAAACTATCGCTGTTAGCTATCTTTAATTAGGGGGCAATTATGCCAAATATTGTCAATGTTAGTGTCAGCCAACAAGTAGCACCGACACCATCACAACTCCAACAAACTGGGGCTTTGATTTCTCAAGGTGCAACTACTTTAGCGGCTGGTACTACTGCGCTTTTAACACAAGCAAGCGATTTAACAGCAATCTTAGCTGGGTCAATAGGCATTTCTTCTATTAGCACTAGCGGATCTACTCCAACAATTACAGTTTTAGTTACCACTTCTTCTCCACATGGCATTCCTAATGGAGATACAGTTCAAGGTACTATTGCTGGTGTAACTCCTACTGCATACAATGGCACTTTTGCTATTACCGCAACAGGAGCAAGCACTTTTACTTATATTCTTGCAACCAATCCTGGTTCAGCAACAGTAACTAGTGCGGCATTTACATTAGCTGATGTTGCAGAATTAACTGCAATGGTTACAACCTTTTTTGCTCAAGGTGCTAATCAATCAGTATATGTATTGGAACTAGGAGTAGGAACTCCTGCACAAGGTGTAACTGCTTTAACTGCTTATCTGTTAAATCCAACTATCCGTTTTTATAGCTATTTATTGCCAAAAGAATGGGATACTGAATCAACAGCATGGGCATTAGCTAATGAATATACCAGCCCAACAGCAGAAACATATTTCTATGTAACTACCACTCTTGCTTCTTATAGCAACTGGGAAAACATTAAATCTGTATTTGCAACAGTTCAAAGCCCAAGTGCTCCAATAACTGAATTTAGTGCGGCGGCTATTTTCCAAGTAACACTTAGCTATAACCCAAGTGCTAGTGATTTGGCTCATCCATTGGCATTTACTTATGTTTATGGTGTAACTCCATATAATACATTAACCAATGTTCAGCAAACTCAGCTTAAAGCGGCTGGTGTGAACTGGATTGGTACTGGTGCTCAAGGTGGAATTAGCTTATCCATAATTTTCTGGGGAACATTCATGGATTTGAACCCCTTTAATTATTGGTATGCAGTAGATTGGACTTCAATTAATGTCCAAGAAAACTTAGCTAATGCCATTATTAATGGTAGCAATACTCCAACTAATCCTTTGTATTACAACCAAGCTGGTATTAATACTTTGCAAAAAGTAGCCCAAGCAACTGTGAATAATGGTATTGCTTTTGGTTTGATTTTATCTCCAGCAACAGTTGAAGCAGTTTCATTTGTTACCTATGTAGCACAACATCCGGGCGACTATGCAACTGGTACTTACAATGGTTTAAGTTTGACTTTTGTTCCTGCTCGTGGTTTCGAACAAATCACTATTTATTTAACCGCATCTAATATCCCAGTCTAGGAGTAAATAATGGCTAATCCTCAAGTAATACAAGGTACATTAAATAGACTACTAGCGAGTGTGGTTTATGCTGATTTTCCTCAGTTAAATGTGACTTCTTCGTATCTCGCAAGGGAAGCAATTAGCATCGCTTTTGATGGCGATACTTCTTTGCTTATTGGCACTTTAACAAGTGCGGTTACTAGCCCAGAACCTTATGTTTATGGCACAGTAACTATGCATTTGTTAAGAACTCAAGCATTAGGCAATGCTTATAAAACTCAAGTAGAAACTAATACTACTATGGGTTCTGTAACCATTTATCCTGATACAACTGCATTAACACCATTTCAGTTAAATAATTGTGTATTGCAAACTGTTCAAGAAATGCCTTTTGATGGTTCTCAAGCGAGTTTGATTATTCGCTTAAGAGGTGTCTATAACATTAACTCAACTTTATATACAGCTTCGTAAAGGATAAATAGTGAAAATTGATCGGAATTTGAACCTTGTGATGCAGGTCGAAACCGAAAAGAATGGAACAGTACATATACATTCTTCTTCGATTTCCCGATCTGTATTTGAACAATTTTATTTAGAACTTGGCAAAGTATTTAGTCAATGCTTTGATAGTGTTAATCAAGCGCATTTAGCCTTATCAGCACCCCAGTTAGCCTACCCTGCTTTGAAGTCAATAGCGCAGAAGGCTGGCAACTGGGATAGTGCTGGAGGGGTTAAATTTGGTTTGGTTAATGAAATTATTAGGCTAACCAATGTATTAGTAAGCGGTCAAAATGGCTGGGAAACAATTCCTTTTGATGTAGCAATTAAAAGGGAATTAATAGACGAAGATGAAGAAGCAGAAATTCTAAGTTCCCTAGTTTTTTTTACAGCAATCTCCAAGGTAGCCCCGAAAGACCTGAAAGGTTCTTTCTTGGAGATGGCAGGGGTGTTACGAAATTGGGTACTTACATTATCGGATTGTACGGAGTATCTGAATGGTTTGCCGACATTGACAAAGCAAGGGAATACTGGAAAGAAAGTCAAGGAATCATCGCTTATATCCTAGACTTTTTTAGTACCGCTGGCTTTTCAGAATTTATGAAAGAATTTGGCAATAAGTGGGTTGATGTGCAAGAATACCAACAAAGGCATTTAATTAAGGCAATTAATAATAAGTCAATTTTTTAATCGAGGAATATCATGGCAACTAAGTCGATTATTGAAATTGACATTCTTGACGATAAATTCAAAGCCTTTCAAAAAGAATTTGAAAAATATCAAAAAGCAGTTAAAGGAATGCCAAAAGATTGGCAAAAAGTTAATTCTGCTTTAGGTGAAATAGAAGCATCTCAAAAACGATTCAATAAATCGCTTTCTGATGGTGCTAAAACTCTCCGTGATGTTTCCTATACCACAGGCAATATTGCAAGAAATCTTGCCTCTGGGGCGGCTTCTGTTGCCAAATGGATTGCTTTAGGAGCACTTGGTCTTGGTGCTAGTGCAGTTGCTCTTGCAGGATCAGCAAGTGATTATCGAAAAAGAGCATCAGGAATTGGAACTAGCACAGGCGGTTTAAGAGCCTCAGAAGTATCTTTTGGTAGATATATTAATCCTGAAAGTGCTTTAACCAATATTGCCGATATTCAATCAGATTTAAGTCGTAGGCAAATTTTATCTAGATTAGGTGGCGGTCAAGGAGATACAGCGGAACAATTACCCGCTGTTATTCGTAGTGCTGTTAATTTATTTAAACAAGGTGGTCAAACCCAACAATTTGCCGAAGCTGTTGGATTAACACAAGTATTTTCTTTACAAGAATTAAGAAGGCTTGCATCTTTAAATCAAAAAGAACTTGAAGATACCATCAAAGAATTTAATGATACTAGAAAAAAACTTCAAGTATCTGATTCTGATTCAAAGTCTGTTCAAGATTTTTATGTAAATTTAAAAATTGCTGGTCAGCAAATAGAAACAAGTTTAATTAAAGTTTTAGCACCTCTTTCAGAACATTTTTCACAATTATCAAAAGTAATTGGCGATGAGTTAGGTAAATCCATTACTGAACTTGCTACATATTTAAGTAGTCCAGATGGAACTCAAGCATTAAAAGATTTTTTTGAAGGAATAAAAATAATTACAGAATTTATTTTTAGCACTTTTGGTGCAATTCCACAAGTAAAAAGAGGTTTAACTATTGCTGGTCAAAAAATATTTGGGGATTCTACAGATATTGCTGGCAGGGGTACATCAAATTTAACTGAAAAATCTGCTGTTGCATTGCAATATTTTATGGGTCAAGGTTTTTCAAAAGCACAGGCTTCTGGAATTGTTGGTAATTTGTTACAAGAAAGTGGGTTGAACATTGGGGCTGTTGGAGACAAAGGAAAAGCTTTTGGTATTGCACAATGGCATCCAGATCGTCAAGCTGAATTTGCTAGAGTTTTTGGGCATGATATTCGTTCTAGCAGTTTTTCAGAACAACTACAGTTTGTTGTATATGAATATATGAATAAAGAAAAAAAGGCATACCAAGATTTGATGCACCAAAGTACTGTATCTGGTTCAGCAGAATCTGTATCAAAAGGATATTTAAGACCTTCTCAAGAAGCAGAAAATTTACCAAGAAGAATACAGTTAGCTAATGCTGTTAGTGTCAATATAAGTAATAATACAGGCGGAAATGCTACTGCCACAGTTAATGCTATGCCGGGAGCACAAACACAATGAGTTCTACAGGACAAACCATATTTTCGGCTCTTTTTGAAGATGCTCCAATTATTTTTCAAGATGGCATTGCTTCTGCTTTGCCGGGTGGAATATTGCCAGTAACACTAATTACTGAAGTTTTTGATGTGCCGGGCATTATTAATGGTCAATTATTTGCTAAATATAGACCTGTGCCGGGTGGTACTTTGGCTGATTGGCAAATAGCAGAATATCCTTTTGCTAGTTTACAAGTAGCGGCTAATGCTGTTATTCAACAACCATTAAAAATTAGCATGATGATGATTTGCCCTGCTCAAAATAATGGTGGTTTAATATTTAAACAAGCTATTTTGACCGCTTTAAAATTGGCAGTAGAAAGTCATATTTTATCAGGAGGCAGTTTTACTGTTATTACTCCTGCTTTTACATATTTTAATTGCTTATTAACCAATATCAGGGATATAACCCCACCAACAGATAAACAAGCTCAATATTTATTTCAATGGGATTTTGAACAACCATTAATTACTAAATCTGGTGCAGAGCAAATATTAAGCAATTTGATGAGTAAATTTGATGGCGGATTGCCAGCTTCATTTAATCTTAATTCACCTTGGGGACAACCTACAAGCACTCAAGTTCCTGTTTATAACAGTTTGCTTCCAAATGAAAGCATTGTGCAATGACCACAGTTTCTTTTAACCCAAGCCCAAATGCAAATTTTCAATTTAATGCAACTTTTGATGGTCGCAGTTATGTAGTTGTTTGCACATACAATAACTATTCCCCTAGGTATTACATAAATATCTATGATAGTGCTCGTAATTTAATTGTTACTAGAGCAATGGTAGGAAGTCCAGATAACTATGATATTAATTTATTGTTTGGATACTTTAATACTTCTACGATGGTTTATAGAGTAAGTAATAGTCAATTTGAAATAACTCCATGAGATATTATGCTATTACTATTAGTCCTAGTGAACAAAGCACAACTAGCTTTGCACCTATAACTTTTAGTACATTAACTCAAGCAAAAACCAATAATGGATCTGCTTTATTGGTAGAACTTGATATATTTCAAACTTTTTATCATCAACCAGCCCAAAATGGTTATGTAAAAATTAAAGGTGTTCCTTTTCCTTATTTAAATCAAGCATCAAATTTTAATTTTGCAAGAATTCAAATAGAAGTAGGAATGTCAGTTGGATTGCCTTTTGCTAATTTTAAACAAGCTGGAATTATTATTGATGGAATTATTTTTCAATCTTTTGGTAATTGGCAAGGAAATGAAGTTAGTTTGGATTTGGTTGTTATTAATGCAAATTACAGCCCAAATACAGAAATTAATTTGCCATTTCAATGGTTATCCAAAAGTAAAAATCAAACTTTAGAATCTGCTGTTAGGCAAACTTTATCTACTGCTTATAAAGGAGTTCCTATATATGGCAAATTTAGTGATAATTTAATATATACAGAAGATTTATGGGGCTTTAATTATAAAAATTTAATTTCTTTTGGTAAGTCAATAAATGATTTAAGCAAACAAGTTTTAACAGACCCAGAATATTCTGGAGCAAGTATAGCCAGCACTTCTACTGGATTTTTGCTTTTTGATAATTCTTATACCCCAACTAAAACTACTGAATTACAAACCACAGATATTATTGGAAATATTACTTGGATTAATGTAAATACTATCCAAATAAAAGTTGTAATGAGGCATGATATAGAAATTGGTCAATATATTACTGTTCCAAAAGGCATACCAATTATAAATTTAACCAATAATTATTCTCAATATAGATATACTTATGCTTTTAAAGGCAACTTTACAGTAGATTCAGTTCGTCATGTTGGCAATAGTCGTCAGGCTGATGCTAATAGTTGGATAACAATTATTAATGCTTATATATCAGTATGACCGCTTCTTTAAAAACCCCCTTAGCAGTTAGTCTTAATAATTTTTCTGAACAAAAAATTAAAGACTATGCACAGACTTTAGGTCAAATATTGCCATGTTCTGTAGTTGCTGTTGATGGTTCTATAGTAACTGTAAATTTTGAAGTATTGGGTGGAAAATTAACTATTCCTCAAATTACTGTTCCTATTGCTGAAAGTCAATATACAAGGCTTCCAATTCAAGTAGGCGATACAGGCATTTGTATTGCCGCAGATGCAAGGCTGGGTGGCATTACAGGGCTTGGGCAAGGATTAGCACCTCTTGGGCAACCATCTAATCTTGGTGGTCTTGTTTTTTTACCTATTTCTAATAAAAATTGGTTTTCTGTTGATGGTCAATATTTGGTTCTATATGGACCTTCTGGGGTAGAAATAACCACAATAAATCAAGATTGCAAGCTGACTTTAAATTCTTCAGGAATTACAATAAACCTTAATGGTGGAAATTTAATAGTTAATAATGGAAATACAACTATGAATGGTAATTTAACAGTTAATGGCAGAATTACTGGCAATAATGGATTCTATATTAGTAATACTGGTGGTTCTGGAGCAACTATGCAAATTACTGGAGATATTGAACAAACTGGTAATTATGCTAATACTGGAACTATAACCAATAATAATAAAGATATTGGAAGCACTCATAGGCATTCTGGTGTTCAAACTGGTAGCGGAGATACAGGAATTCCAATATGAGAAGTTATGGAAAAAACGAACAAGGTCAATGGGTAGAAATAACCGAAACTTCCTATATTTGGCTTGCTACACTAGCACAAACCCTTAGATTAAATGAAGGTGAAAGCCCTTTTTATTCAAATTATGGTATTCCAGCCCACGATTCAGTTATGACTCAAGTTGCTCCTAATGCGGCTATAAATAGAACTCAACAGCAATATGCTCCATACTTTGCCAGTTTGACTGTTTATAAAGACCCGAATACCATAACACCAACTTATAGAATTAGTGCTGTTTTCCAGAATGGCACAACCATTCAAACTTCAGTACCAACATAAGGATAATTCATGGCAACTTTAACTTCGGCAGGGGCAATACCAGCAACTCCTACAGATTTACAAAATGCTGAATTAGCCGCCGCTACTGCTTTATCTCCCGGTCTAACTGCTAATTTGCCGGGTTCTTTAATTGAGGATTTAGCATCTACAGCCGCTGGTGCTTTAATTGTTCAAGATCAGGCTTATGTAGATTTGATTAATTCCATTAGTCCATATTCTGCTAATGCTTTTATTCTTTCTCAATTAGGTGCAGTTTATGGTGTTAAACAAGGAGTTGGTGCTAATACTTCTGTTTATGTAACTTTTAGCGGTCTTGCTGGATATGTTATTCCTGTTGGATTTACTGTATCAGATGGTAATTATCAATATACAGTTCAAGATGGCGGAATTATAGAAACTGGTGGTCAAAGTGCGGCTTTGTATTGCCTTGCAACCACTCAAGGTTCTTGGGCAGTTCCTGTTGGTACAGTTACTCAAATTATCACTTCAGTTCCATCAGGGTATTCCCTTACTTGTACCAATTTAACTGCTGGAGTTCCGGGTCAAGCCGCACAATCTTTGCAAGATTATCAAGCTCAAGTTATTCAAGCTGGATATGTAACTTGCCAAGGTTATCCAACATTTTTAAAAACTTTATTGCAACAAGTATCTGGGGTTCAAGCAAGATTAATTTCAATTAGAGTTCCACAAGCAAACCAATGGGAAATTATTGTTGGCGGTGGAGATCCTTATGCGGTTGCAGATGCTATTTTTAAAGCAACTCCTGATATTTCAACATTAGTAGGCTCTACTTTAGAAGTTAATGGCTTTACCAATGCAACCAATGGGGTTGTAACCACTAATTTGAATCATGGATATTCAACTGGTCAAGTTGTTCAAATTGCTGGTGTAACACCTAGCACTTTTAATGGTACTTATACCATTACAGTTCTTACAGAAAACACATTTAAAGTAAATGTTAATACAACCAGTTTTGGTAGTTATACAAGTGGTGGTGTAGTAACACCTAATTTGAGAAATATCACAGTATCTATTAATGATTATCCTGATACTTATGGCATTACATTTGTAAACCCGCCAGTTCAAACAGTTTCCATGACTGTTACTTGGAATACCATTTCTACTAATTTAGTATCACCATCATCGGTTGCTTCTTTAGCACAACCAGCATTAACTAATTATATTAATAGTATTTATGTTGGTCAGCCAATAAATGTATTTGAATTACAAAATGTATTTCAAGCATCTATAGCAAGTATTATTCCACCAAGTTTATTATCAAGAATGGTATTTGTTGTGGCAATTAATGGAATGGATGTATCTCCAGAATCAGGAACAGGATTAATTTATGGCGATCCTGAAAGTTATTTTTCTACAACTAATTCATTAATAACAGTAACTCAGGGCTGATTATGATTGTAAAAAATCTTCCAGCTTATTTATATCAGGAATATGATAATGATCCTGATATATTGCCATTTTTTGAAGCCTATAATGATTTTTCACAAACAAATTTAGATACATTAAATAATCTAAATTTACCAATTTATACAAAATTATCAGGTGATTTATTGGATTGGGTTTCATTAGGTATTTATGGCACTTTAAGACCAGCATTACCTACACCAACAACTAGTTCACCATTAGGTGTATATAACACTATTGCATATAACACTACACCATATTCACAAAATATTGGTGGTGGTTCTAGTTCATCTTATGTAGTAACAGATGATTATTTTAAAAGAATATTAACTTGGAATTTTTATAAAGGTGATGGTTTTCAATATAACACCACTTGGTTAAAAAGAAGAATTAAGCAATTTATTGAAGGTGTAAATGGAGTTCCTATAAATTTAGATAATACTTATGAAGTAAGTGTTACTTATACTTATCCAAATACTGTAAATATTCATATTCCAAATTCAGATGCGGCAAATATTATGACTTCTGGTTTGGCTTCTGGTGCTCTACATGTTCCATTTCAATATGTTTATGTAGTTAATAGTGAAGTTGTAGAAGTTAATTGGGAAAATAATTCTAGTGCAACTATCACTTGGAAAAATAATTCAAGTGTAACAGTCCCTTGGACTAAAAATTAAAGGATTAAATATGACAGTTCCATATACATTTGCAACCGCAAACTCTCCGATTCCATTAGAAGAATTGGATGTTAATTTTGCTACTCCTATTACTTTAGGAACTACTCCTGTTGTATTGGGCGGAACATACCCAGATTTTGGGGTATCTGGTTCTTCTGGTGCTTCTGGAAAATCTGGATTTAGCGGATATTCTGGATATTCTGGTGGTGGCGGAGCCGCAAGTGGTGTTTCTTATAACGAAGGCGGGTCTGGTGCAGTTACAAGAACTGTGCAAGCAAAATTGCAAGAATCAATTTCTGTTAAAGATTTTGGTGCTACTGGTGATGGATCAACAAATGATACAACTGCCATTAATAATGCTTTGTCAGCAGTTTATTCAACTGGTCAAGGATTATATTTTCCTGCTGGAAATTATATTTATAACGGAGCAGGCAACCTTGGAAATGGTGTAGTAATTCATGGTGATGGAGAAAATGCAACTCTTATTTATTCTGCCTTATCTTCTCCATCGGGCGGTTATTTATTTAATGCCTATGGATATGGTTCTGGAATACAAGGAATGGGCTTCCAAGCCAATACTACTCAAACTGGTGGTAGTTATGTTGTATTAAGTGGACCTCAATCATTTATTTCTGAATTTGAAATGAATGGAGATTACAACGGAATTTTGATGACAGGCAATGTATCAAGAATCCGTCATGGTCGCTTTCAAAATGGCGCATCAGGAGCAATTCGTATTCGTGCAGAAGGCGGAGATAATAGTCAATTAATTGAAGATGTTTTGATGGGAGCACAAGAACCACAAATATCTGCGGCTGGTATTCGTGTAAGAAATTCTGCGGCTTTAATTATTAGTAATACTTCTGTTATTGAGCAAGGTGTTGGATTACTTGTTGATCCATATTCTTCATCTAGTGGTGCTTCAGATTCAGGAAATGTGGAAAGTCTATATGTTCTTAATTGCTTTTTTGATACTAGCAGTAATAATGGTATTCGTATTACCCCAACAGGAAATGCTAGTGTAATTCGTTGTCGCTTTGCCGATGTATGGACTGGATCAGCTACCAATGATGGTATTTATATTAATAATTCTGGTTCTGGATTGCTTCAAGGCATGCATTTTGAATCTTGTCATTCAGTATTAAATGGTGGAGCAGGATTAACTACTGGCGGTACAGTATCAGATATTGTTGTAAATGGTGGTGAATTTTGTCAAAACCTATATGGAGTATATTTTAATAATGGTGCTACTCATGTAAGAGTAGAAAATGCCACAGTTGGTGCTGGAGCAGGATTATCAGGAAATTCATCAATAGGAATTGTAGTTAATAGTGGTTGTGATTATTTCACTATTACTGGTAATGATTTATCTGGTAATGGAGCAACATTATCTATTCCAGCTACTAATAACAGATATGTTAATAATAATCTTGGAATGACTAGCCCTGATGTTGCCGCTGGAAATAGTAGTAATGGTGGCGGAACTACAACCATAAGTCATAATCTTGGAGTTGCTCCACAACCTTATAACATTATTATTAGCCCTAATAGTGGTTGGAGTGACACTATTTATGTTAATACCACCACAATAACTTCTACCACTTTCCAAGTTGGTGGTGGAAGTGGTTATTTTGCTTGGCAAGCAAAAATTGGTAATTAAATTAACTTAAAAATGCTTAATATTCTATACAATATGGTTAATTGCTTGGTGATGCGGGCTAACAAGATTAAGGACAACTTATGACAGTTCAGCTTTATGCCAACAATGCAAAAACCACATTAGCGGCTCCTATTTCTAGCACTGCTACAACCATTACAGTAGCACCCGGAACTGGTGTTTTATTCCCAAATCCGACTACTGGACAAGTATTTGCCGTCACTTTAAATAGTGTTTCTTCCCCAACTGTTTATGAAATTTGTTATTGCACTGCAAGATCAACAGATACATTAACAGTAATTAGAGGTCAAGAAGGCACTACCCCAACTGCATTTCTTTTGAATGATATTGTTGGCAATTTTGATACTGCTGGTGTTATGGCTAATTTAATTCAGCCAGATCAACTTCAAAATGGTAAATACACTTATGCAAATGCTGGTGGAACAGCCAATGCTTTAACTGCCACAATTACATCGAACTTTACAACTTTGCCAGATGGATTTAATTTCATCATAAAAGCTGGCGCAACCAATACAGGAAGTTCAACATTAGTAGTAACTTTAGGCTCTACTATTTTGGCTTCAAAACCTATAGTAAAAGGGGCTAATATTGATTTATCAGCAGGAGATATTGCAGAAGCTGGTTATCCTATTTCATTAACTTATAGTTCAACTTTTGATGCTTATGTAATGAATAATCCTTCAAATGGATCTTCATCATCTCAATTTTTGGCTTCTACAAATGGTTATCAAATTCTGCCAAGTGGAATCATTATTCAATGGGGTCAATCAGGTACTAGTTCTGGAAGTACTACTGTTACTTTCCCACTTGCATTTCCTAATGCAGTTTGGTCATTTCAAACCACCATTTTTGGAAATGGCGGATCTGGTGGCTGGGGTACTGTAGAAGCTACTAGTTATGGTTCTTTATCATCAATGACAGTTTATAGTGCAGCTTTTGGGTCTGCTTCTGATACCCCTGCAAATGGTAGTTTTAGCTTTTCTTGGATAGCTATTGGCAATTAACAAAGGAAAATATTATGTCTTATAACTATGGAAGCCCTATCACAGGCACTCTTACAGGAACTACAGCAACTGTTGGTATTCCTAATTTAGTATATCCAACAACTTTAGTTTTAAATTCTGCTGCTGGTGGTCGTGCAATTCAATTATCTTTTGATAATGGCACAACTTTTTATTCTGCTGTAACTCCTACTGGAACTGAAACAGGTCAAATCTACTATGTGTTGACCTTCCCAGTTACTACAGTAAAATTTACTGGAGCAGCCAACGATACATATAGCATCATTTAATAGTGCTTAGATAGGACTTGCCATGACAATTCTGTTATTTGCCAATCAAGCGCAAACCACATTAGCTCAACCAGTTGGATTTACTGATACCACCATTACAGTTGCTAGTGGTACTGCACAATATTTTCCACAACCCATTGCAGGACAAGCCTTCAAACTTACTTTAATTAATGCTACTAATGAATTAATTACTGAAATTTGTAATGTCACCAATGTAACTGGTGATGTTTTAACATTACAAAGAGCACAAGAGGGAACTGTTGCTCGTCAATGGCAAATTGGAGATTTTGCGGCTAACTTAGTTACTGCTGGAACTATGCAATCCTTTGGACAAGGTTATGCAGTTAGCGGTCAATCTGGTTATTCTGGTTATTCTGGTTTTTCTGGAACAGGAACTTCTGGATTTAGCGGTTTTTCAGGAATTAATGGCACTAATGGAACATCAGGAATAAGCGGTTATTCGGGATTTAGTGGTAGCGGAATTTCAGGATTTAGTGGAATTTCAGGTTATAGCGGAGATAATGGAATTTCTGGCTATAGCGGTTTTAGTGGATATTCAGGAATTTCTGTATCAGGTTATAGCGGATATAGCGGTTATTCTGGAACAGGAAGTTCAGGCTATTCTGGATATAGCGGATCTGGTATTTCGGGTTTTAGTGGTTATAGCGGAAATTCTGGATTATCAGGTTTTTCAGGAAGCGGTATTTCTGGTTATTCTGGCTCTGGTATATCTGGATTTTCTGGATATTCAGGAGCATCAATTAGCGGATTTTCAGGATATTCTGGAAGTGGAATATCTGGATTTAGTGGAATATCTGGATTTAGCGGAGTTGGTCTAAGTGGCTTTTCAGGCTATTCTGGTATTGGCACTAGTGGATTTAGCGGATTTTCTGGCTATAGTGGATCAGGTATTTCTGGATATAGTGGATCAGGAATAAGCGGATTTAGTGGCTATTCAGGAATTGCTACAAGTGGCTATAGTGGATATTCAGGAGCATCTACATCAGGCTTTTCTGGATATAGTGGAAGCGGTATATCAGGTTTTTCAGGTTATTCTGGATCTGGTATTTCAGGTTATTCTGGTCAATCCGTTTCTGGTTTCTCAGGATTTAGTGGAACAAGCGGATATTCTGGAAGTGGAATAAGCGGATATTCTGGATATAGTGGAACACAAGGTGCATCCATTAATATCAAAGGTTCTGTTCCTACATCAGCAGATTTACCGCCTACAGGCAATCAACCCAATGATGCTTACATTACTACTGATACTGGCGATCTTTGGATTTGGAATGGCACAGCTTGGTTTGATGCTGGCACTATTGTTGGTGCTTCAGGTCAATCAGGTTTTTCAGGATTTAGTGGCTATAGCGGAATTGGAACTTCTGGATTTTCTGGTATTTCTGGGTATAGCGGAATTTCAGGTTATTCTGGAAGCGGTGTAAGTGGATTTTCTGGTTATAGTGGTAGTGGAATAAGCGGTTATAGCGGAAGCGGAATTTCTGGTTTCTCTGGATATTCAGGAATAGGAACATCAGGATTTAGTGGCTATAGCGGTAGTGGTGTTTCTGGTTATTCTGGAAGTGGAGTATCTGGTTTCTCAGGCTATAGTGGTTCTGGAGTAAGCGGATTCTCAGGATATAGCGGTTCTGGAACTTCTGGTTTTTCTGGTTATTCTGGCTATTCTGGTATTGGTTTATCAGGCTATTCTGGATATTCTGGCTCTCCCGGTGCTGGTGGTACGATTGCTAACTATGGTTTGTTTAGCGATACAACTACTCAAACTAATGCTGGTGCAACTTCTCAAAATTTAATTACTTTAAATACCACCAATTATTCAAGTGGAGTTAGTGTAGTTTCAGGTTCACAAATTACTTTTGCTAATTCTGGAACTTATTTTGTTAATTTACTTGGACAGTTTATTACTACTGGTGGTGGCTCTAACTATGAAGTAACAGTTTGGTATGCCATTAATGGTTCTATTGTTACTGAATCTGGATTTACTTTTACAACTGCTGGTGTAAATAATCAGGTTCTTGCTAATGTGGAATTTTTATACAATGCAACTGCTAATGATTACATTCAGTTTTATTGGTGGTCAAACAATACCTACATGGAATTGCAACCACTTGCATCAAATACTAGCCCAACAAGACCAGCCTCTCCTTCTGTCAATGTGGTTGTTAATCAAGTCACTTATACACAATCTGGTTATAGCGGATTTAGCGGATTTAGCGGAATTTCGGGCTATTCAGGAATTTCAGGTTATTCAGGAATTTCTGGTTATAGCGGAAGTGGTATATCTGGATATTCTGGATCAGGCATTTCAGGATTTAGTGGTTACTCTGGATCAGGAACTTCTGGATTCTCAGGTTATTCTGGGATTGGTACTTCAGGATTCTCTGGAACTTCTGGTTATTCTGGTGCAACAGTTTCGGGATACTCTGGATTTTCTGGAATTTCAGGATATTCAGGAATAGCGGTATCTGGATATAGTGGATACTCTGGTTCAGGAATTTCAGGTTTTTCTGGTGCTTCTGGTATTAGCGGATATTCTGGTGCGGCTTTAAGTGCTACTTATACTAGAACAAGCATTACTGCTTCTGCAAGTCAAACCACATTTACTGTTTCTTATACAGTTGGATATGTTGAAGTTTATCTAAATGGTGTATTGCTAAATGGTTCTGATTACACAGCTACTAATGGCACAAGCATTGTTTTAACAACTGCCGCTAATAGTGGTGATATTTTTGAAGCTATTGCATTTAATACAG
>JGI26470J50227_1000080_pt1 | contig 45811 bp, 42 predicted proteins | sample FreactTroBogLake_FD_50227 | JGI IMG/M metagenome (IMG submission 50227)
GAAGGGAGGAAAAAAGTCCATGGTAACTCCTTGAGGGTCAACACCATGGACAGCTTTCTCTCGCCCCCTACTTCATCAGCCGAATCGGGGGCACACTAAAAACGTCATGAAACTCGGAAGCGACCTACCGATCCATCCATCTTGCCCACGGACTCCCGCATGCCCTGGACCAACTCGGACAACCCGACGGCCGACTCCCCGAGGGCTGCGGTCTCGGCTTCCATGTCGGTCAGACTGCTCCGCACGGCCAGGGAGGCATCCCGGAGGCGAACGGCCTCCCGGACCAGGGTCTGGTTCCCGGAAGTCATCTCCTGGGAGCCGGTCTGAACCTCGGCGGTGAGGCCCTGGAGGCTTTGAAGCGCCTCGAGCATCTGTTGGGACCCCTCCTGCTGTTCGGACATGGCTTCGCGCATTTCTCGAACGATGAGTTGGGTCCCTTCGATCTTGCTGTCGACCTGGCCCAGGGCGCTGTTCATGGCCTCGGAGGTTTCGACCATGGTTCGCACGCTCTGCTGGACCAGGCCGATGTCCCGGGAGATGAGGGTGCTCTGGCCGGTGGCTCCCTCGGCGAGCTTGCGGATCTCTCCGGCCACCACGGCAAAGCCCCGGCCCGAGTTCCCGGCGTGGGCCGCTTCGATGGCGGCGTTCATGGCCAACAGGTTGGTCCGGGAGGCAATGTCTTCGATGGCGTGGTTGGCCTCGAGGAGGGCTTCGGACCGGTCGCTGATGGCCTTCAAGAGCTTGTTGCTCTCGAGTCTGAGTTCCTTGGCCACTTCGGCGGCCTTGGCCAGGTCATCGTATTCGGTGGCCAACCTCTCGGTCGACTCAAAGACCGACGTGATGTTCCGGGCCATTTCTTCGATGGCAGCCGAAGCCTGGGCGACGCTGGCGGCTTGACTCGAGATGGCTCGGTCCAAGGACGAGAGGTTCCGGGCGATCTCCTCGGTGGCTGCCGACGATTGGACGGCACTATCACCCATTTCGGCGGTCCGGGCCGAGGCCTGGGCGATCCCCTGGATGAGGGTCTCGACCCGAGTCCGGTTCGTCACGGATTGGTGCTCCAAGTCGTCGGCCATGGTTTTGAGGTGGCTTTGCGACTCTTGCAACGTGGCGACGATGGTCCGAAGGCGGTCGAGAAACAGGTTGAAGTCCTGGGCCAGGGCCCCGATTTCGTCCCTTCGTGTGAACGTCAAGGACCGGGTCAAGTCAGCGTCCCCCTCGGCCAGGTGCCGGAATCCGGCGGCGGCGTGGTTGATCGGTCGGGAAATGGACCGGGCCAAGAGGATAGCCAGGACCAGGGCCAGGACCAACCCGAAGACCAAGGAGCCCACGAGCAGGTTGGTGACGGATTTCTGCAAATCCAGGGTTTCCGACTCCGGGAGGGTCAGGAGCACGGTCCNCCCCGCCGCCGAGGGAATTTTCTGATAGTAGGTGATGAGGGACCCTAAGCTGGGGACGTCGTGGGCCACCTTCCCGCTGGGATGGGCGCCCAGGGCCGACACGATGGCCTCGCCACCGTCCATGTCGCCAATCTTTTTCAACAGGAGCGACGTGTTGGGGNGGGCAATGACTTGGTTCGCCCCGTCGAGGATCCAGGCATGTCCGCCTTTACCGACCTGAATTCCCTGAACCAGGGCGCTCAGGGCTTCCAACTTCACGGTGATGAGGCCCATCCCCAGGGTCTTTCGGTCGGGGCCCAGGGCCTTACGGGCAAACACCACCACCAGGCCTCCCGTGTTCCGAGACACGATGGCCTTGCCCACGGTCAGCGACGGGGACCCGGGGGCCGACAGGGTTTGGTAAAAGTCCCGGTCCCGGAGGTCGAGGGTCTTCGTGGGGCTCACGGTGAGGATGCCCGTCGGGGGAATCCAGTTCGCCGATTCGACGTCCGGGGACAGGGAGGCGGCCCCGGCCAAGGGGGGGGCGGCGAAGTCGTAGGCTTGAAGTTCGGCCTCGTATTTACTGGTCAGGGTGTCGATCTGGTCGGCCCGGGCCGCTAGTTGGCTCTGGTACCGGGCGTCGGTCTCCTGGGCGATGCCGTTCGTCAGGAGGAGGCTCAAGACGGTCATCAAGACCACAATGATAAATCCCACCAACAGGGTCGTCACCAGAATGACTTTCCAGCGGAGGGACGAGAAAAAAGAAACGGCCATGGCCACCTCGGATCTAAGCGTATGTGATCTATTATCCAACAAGTCAGGACCTCGGCGAGAGATCTTGGATATCGCAAAGGATACAGATCTACGATTTAGGATACAGAGTACCGAAAATCTCCGGGGGCCTGTCCCGTGAGCTTCCGGAAGGACCGGGCAAAGTGGTTGGAATGACGGTACCCCAGGCGCCGAGAAATCTCGGTGATCGTCAGGTCGGTCGACCGAAGGAGCAACCGGGCGCGGTTCACCCGCAGCCGGTGGATGCTGGCCAGGAATCCCTCGCCCGCCTCCTTCCGAAGGAGGGCCCCGGCGTAGTTGGGGGACAACCCGACGTGGGTGGCCGTTTCGCTCAGGGTCACGGGCCGCTCCAAATGGTCCATCACGTACCGAAGCATGGCCCGGCACTTCGACGACTTCCCCCGGAAGGGCAACTGGGCCACGGCTTCGGCTAAGACTCGCAGGGTGGGGAACAAGGCCACCAGAGCGTCCTTCAAGGAACGGACGGACGCCAACTGGCGAACGGCCCGCTTCCCGATTTCCTCTCCGATCACCACGTCGAGGCCCGCTTGAATGGCGGCCTCGACGCACAGGGTGACCAAGGGGGTGAGGCTCACCACGGCGGGCCACGACTCCATCGGGATCCGGGCCTGGTTCCACCGGCTGAGGAGTCGTTCCAGGAGCAGGTCAAGGGTCTCCCGGTCCCCCTGGCGAATCGCGTCCAGAAGAGGGGGCTGGAACTGGCGTCGGAGCAAGGTCCAGTCAGATTCCTGGCCGGCCTCCGACCAGGGGGTTTCTTCGAGGGACGCCACCGGTGCCGGGGCTGGCACCGGGCGCAACAGCTCCAGGATCTGGCCGACGGTCCAAGGGCCGTCGGCCCCCAGGGGCCCCACGGCCAGCAAGGCCTCTCCGTCCGGGGGATCTTCAAAGCCTTGGAGGACCCAGGACCGATGGTCCCGGTCTTCCACCAGGATGGTTCGCACCGTGCTCCAGCCACCGGCCTTCAGCAATCGTTCGCTCAGGTGGTCCATCCGGGACCGAATGACCTCGACCTCGGGGTCCACGGGGCCCGCCTGCTCCCAGTCCCCGTTGCCGTGGCTGATCAGAACAGTCAGCCGGCAGGCGTCGACTAGGGTGCGGACCACGGCTCGGACTTCGGCAGTATTCATCGCTTGTTGGTTAAAAAATAGTGCATCGATGGTGACCGGGCAAGTCAAAAGGCCATGGTATACTGGTCGTCTGGTGGCCACCCGTCGCAGCATCCGAACCCAGTTGCTCTGGTCTCTCGTCCTCGTGTTGATGATTCCTGTGGTGTTGCTGGGTGTGCTGAGCCCCTTGTTCTACACGAAAACCGTCGAAGACCTGACGGTCAACGCGAGCTTCGAGATGATAGGTCAGGTCAATCGCAACCTCGACCAGGTGTTCTTGAAGCTGGAGCAATTGATCACGTTGACGGCCCGGGTGCCGGCGGTCGCTGCCTTTCTCCAGGGCAAGTCGGGAACCGAAGCCGAGGTCCAGGGCTACCTCGGGGCCATCAAGGCGAGTCACCCGGAACTCACGGGCATGGTGATTCTCAATCCCCAGGATCAGGCCGCGTTGCTCGACTTCACCCGGGTGACCCGGGATCCCCTCCTCTGGGAGTCCTGGGTCCGGCAAGCCCAGGCCGATCCCCAAACCATGCATATCCTGGCCCGGCCCATCGGCAGGAACCTCCGGAGCCGCCGGACCATGGGGGACAACGTCGTGTCGATCATCAAGGCCGCTCCGCCGGGAGTCATTCTGATGGACGTTCACCTCAAGACGATCGAGAACGTCTTTAGCACGGTGCGACCCGGGACCCTGGGGTTTCTCTACCTGGCCGACCCCACGGGCGACGTGGTCTACGCCCCGGTGAACCCCCTGGTGTACCGCATCCCGGCGTCCTTCCTCAAAGAGGGCCAGTCCCGATCCTTGTTCACCATCGACGGGCGGGTGTACCAAGTGCTGTCCNCCCCGTCTTCGTACACGGGGCTGTCCACCGTAGCGGTCTACAGCCTCGACGAGGCCCTGGGGGGGGCTCGGTTGCTCGGGCTCTTTGCCATCCTCATCGGCGCCCTGACCTTCGGCCTGGCCATTGGGGTTTCCTTCTGGATCTCGGCCGGGATTGCCCGACCGATTGTGAAACTACGCCGGTTGATGGAGGAGGCCGAAACCGGAAACCTGGATGTCCGGTTCCCCGATCCCCCGAACGATGAAGTCGGCCGCCTCGGCCAGAGTTTCAACACCATGATCGGAGAAATCGGCAAACTGCTCGACCAGGTCTACGTGGAGCAACAGAAGAAGCGTGAGGCCGAGTTCCGCATCCTCCAGGCCCAGATCAAACCGCACTTTCTGTACAACACCCTGGATACCATCCACTGGATGGCCCAGGAAAAGGGGGCCGCCGACATCGTTGGGATCGTCGAGGCCCTGACCCGACTGTTTCGGATCAGCCTGAGCAAGGGGCGCGACGTCATCCGCCTCGAGGAGGAGTTGGAGCACGTGACCAGTTATCTCGTCATCCAAAAGATCCGGTACCTCGATAAGTTTGACTACACCATCGACGTCGACCCCGAGTTGCTCTCGTTTCCGGTGGTTAAACTGACCCTGCAACCCCTGGTCGAGAACGCCCTCTACCATGGCATCAAAGAAAAAGTGGGCAAGGGGACCCTGACGGTGGCGGGGCGCCGACACGGGGACGCCCTGGTGCTCTCGGTCGCCGACAACGGCGCCGGGATGGACACCCAGACCCTCGCGTCCCTGGAACGGAACCTGGGCCAAGGCGAAGACCCTTCGGCCCACGGTTTCGGGGTGTTCAGCGTCCACCACCGCATTCGCCTGGTCTTCGGCGATGGCTGGGGGCTAACCTACCACAGCGTCCCGGGGGAGGGGACCACGGTGACGGTGCGTCAGCCCCTGGGGGCCGAAGGGGGATTCCTGTGATTCGTTTTTTGCTGGCCGACGACGAGCCCCAGATCCGCCGGGGGATGAAAGGGTTGCTGACCCAGATCCTGGGGGCCGAGCCCGTCGAGTTTCTCGAAGCCGAGGACGGCCTGGAGGCCCTGGAGAAGGCCGAGGCCCTGGGGCCCGATGTGCTCTTCTTGGACATCCACATGCCCCGCCTCAAGGGCCTCGACCTCGTCGAGAGACTGAATGCCCTGGACCGCGACTGGATCGTCATCATCGTCACCGGCCACGACGAGTTTGAGTACGCCCGCACTGCATTGAGCCTCCGGGTGTTCGATTTCCTCCTGAAGCCCGTTCCCGAAGCCCAATTCCGGGCGGTGGTCGCCAAGGCCCGGGCCGACCTCGAGAAGCGCCGGGAGGAGCGCCGATTCGTCGACTGGTCCCGGGACCGCCTGGTGCAGCAGCGTGGGGTGTTCCGGGAAACCCTCCTCCAGGACTGGATCGAGGGTCGGATGCCCTGGGCCGACTTCGAGCGGTCGGCTGACTACCTCGACCTGAGGTTGCCCGTCCCGGCGTCCCTGGTGGTCCTCGGGGCCACCGACCGAACCCAAACCTCCGAGGCTTGGATCCAGGGGCGCCGGAACCCCTTCTTCNCCCCGGCCCGCCAGACGGTCTTGGCCTTTCCCGGGTCCGTAGCCTTCGAAGATACCCGGCACAACGTGGTCCTGGTGGTGGACCGTCAGGCCTCGGGGGGATGGCGGAACGTCGCGGACCTCCTGGCCGAAACCCTGGGAGCCCCCGAGGTTTCCCCGGCGGTCGAAGGGTTGGACCGGGACCGGCTCCACGAGTTACCCCAGGCCTGGGCCCTCCTGGTGGAACTCCTGGCGGGCCGGCGAACGGACGGGGGCCTCGTCCAAGCCGCCCACGCCTTCCTCGAGACCCATTACCGAAATCCTGACCTGTCGTTGGAGGCCACCGCCGACCACCTGAAGATCACCCCGAACTATTTGAGCCGCCTGCTCAAGGCGGCCACGGGCCGGTCCTTTGTGAACTACCTGTGCCACCTGAGGATGGAGAAGGCCCAGGTGCTCCTGGAAGATCCCCGACTGAGGGTGTCCGAGGTGGCCGACCGGGTGGGCTACCGGGACCAGAATTACTTCTGTCGGCACTTCAAGACGGTCACGGGGCGCACCCCCAAGGCGTGGCGGACAGGCCAGGCCTCCCCGGGGGACCTGTGAAGGGGTGGGGAGGGGCGGTGGCTCTGGCCCTGGCCCTGGTCAGTTGTTCGTCGGGTCAGGTTCCGGTCACCTACCTCATCGGCGTCAGCCAGGCCAACCTGAGCGAGCCCTGGCGGGNCAGCATGACCGATGAGATTCGCCAGCAGGCCGCCTTGCACCCCGAGCTACGGATCATCATCGCCGACGCCTCCGATTCCTTGGGGAAACAAATCGGCGATGTGGAGAAGTTCGAGGGCCTGGGGGTCGACCTTCTGATCATTTCGCCCCTCGAATCCGAGGCGATCACCCCCACGGTGACCCGGGTCTACCACTCGATTCCGGTCATTGTGTTGAACCGCTCGGTGGCCAACTATGACTACACCCTGTTCATCGGTCCCGACAATGCCAGGATTGGCCAGGAGGCCGGGCGGTTTGTGGCCCAAACCTTGAAGAGCCACGGGGGCGGGGTCCTCGAGATCCTGGGGAGAAGTGGGTCCCCACCCACCCTGGAACGGGCGGAAGGGTTTCGCCGGGAGATCGCCCGGAATCCTCGGATCCGACTCCAGAGCCCGGTGCTGGCCAACTGGTTGCGGGATGCGGCCCAGGATTCGGTGGCGGATCGTCTGCGGGCCGACCAGCCCCCCCAGGTCATCTTTGCCCACAACGACGACATGGCGTACGGGGCGTGGCTGGCCGCCCAATCCCTGGGGCTGGCCAAAAAGATCACCTTCGTCGGGGTCGACGGGCTCCCGGGACCCCGGGGCGGCCAGGAGCTCTTGCGGTCGGGGATCTTGGACGGCACGTTGGTGTCCCCCACGGGAGGGAAGGAAGCCGTGGAGTTCGCGTTGGCCCTCCTCCGTCACGAGGGAGAGCAGCCTAAAAAGGTGATTCTCGGGACGAAGTTCCTGACCCGCGCCGAGTTGGAGGCTCCCCGGACGCCGAACCTGGGCCGGGGCCCCTGGTCGGTGGCGTTCCTCCCGTCGTCGGGAACCGATCGTTGGCGGGAGCAACTCCACGGGTCGGTGGCCCAGGCCTTGGGGGTCGGCGGGTCGCTGACGGTCCTGGGGGCTGACAACACCGTTCCCTCCGGGGTGAGCGCCGTGGTCGTCGATACTTCGGACCAAGGGGACCAGGACCGTCACCGCCGGGCCGTCGTGGAGGACGAGGCCCGGGCCCGAGGGCTGCCCCTCCTCCGGGTGGGGCCCCAGCCACCCCAAGGAGACGACGGGGGATGGGCGGTGGCCCTGGGCCCCGACCCCGGGGAAGAGGGGCTCCGGGGCGGTCGCTGGCTGGCAGGCCAGGGCCGGGGCGCGATTCTGGAGATTGCGGGGCCGGTGTCGTGGTCGGGGACCGACGACCGGTCTGCGGGCCTGGGGGCGGGCCTGACCCAGAGGGGAGCCGGGCGGGTGGTGGACCGGGTGGTGACCGATGGCACCAGGACCGGGGGCAGCCAAGCCGTCACCGCGGCCTTGGCCCGGGGTGTGGCCTTCGACGGCATCTTTGCCCATTCCCTGGAGTTGGCCCTGGGGGCCGCCGATGCCCTGGCGGCCCAGGGCGGCCCGGGGCATCGGCCCGTCGTCGGGGTCGGGGGCGATGCCCTGTCCCTCGCGGCCCTGAAAGACGGACGGATCGACTGCCTGATCCGCAGCCCGTCGAACCTGGGCCCGCTGTTGAGGAGTGCCCTGGATCGCCTCCTGGTCGACGGAGGGGTTTCCCGCCGGCTGATCACCACCTACGGCGCCGTGACACCCTAAGGAACCCTCCCGATTCACCGAAACGTGCTAAAGAGTGTGGAAACGTGCGGGTAGCGTGACCGTTAACACCGGGCTTACTTTCAATCATTCGATTCCCAACATCGGCCCCTGGGCGGGGTCAGAAAAGGAGAACTGTATGAAGAAAGCTCTCGGGATCATCGCTGTGGCGATGGTTGCCCTCAGTCTGGTGGCGTGTGGTCCTGCCAAACCGACCGTGAAGACGATCGGGATCTCGATGCCCACCAAGTCCTCGGCCCGTTGGATTGCCGATGGTGCCAACATGGTAAAGGAGTTTGAGGCCCTGGGGTACAAGACCGACCTTCAGTACGCGGAAGACGTGGTCGAGAACCAGCTGTCCCAGATCGAGAACATGATCACGAAGGGCGATTCCGCCTTGGTGATCGCCGCGATCGACGGGGAATCCCTGTCCTCGGTTCTCCAAAAGGCCGCCGACGCGAAGATCCCCGTCATCGCCTACGACCGCCTGATCAAGAAGACCCCGAACGTGGATTACTACGCCACCTTCGATAACTTTCAGGTGGGGGTTCTCCAGGCCACGTCCATTGTGAACGCCCTGGGGTTGGCCAACGGCAAGGGACCCTTCAACATCGAACTGTTCGGTGGTTCCCCGGACGACAACAACGCCTACTTCTTCTACGACGGTGCCATGTCGATCCTGAAGCCTTACATCGATACCAACAAGCTGGTGGTGAAGTCGGGCCAGATGGGAATGGACAAGGTCGCCNCCCTCCGGTGGGATGGTGCCACCGCCCAGGCTCGGATGGACAACTTGCTGACCAAGAACTACAGCAAGAGCCGGGTCGACGCCGTCCTGAGCCCCTACGATGGTATCTCGATCGGCATCCTGTCGTCCTTGAAGGCCGTCGGGTACGGAACGCCGAAGCAACCCTATCCCATCGTCACCGGCCAGGACTGCGAAATCCCCTCGATCAAGTCGATCATCGCCGGCATCCAAACCTACAGCGTGTTCAAGGACACCCGCGAACTCGCCAAGAAGGCCGTGGCCATCGTCGACGCCGTCCTCAACGGCAAGACCGCCGAAGTCAACGACACCAAGACGTACAACAACGGGGTGAAGATCGTTCCCTCGTACCTGCTGGTCCCGGTTTCGGTGGACAAGTCGAACTACAAGGCCGTGTTGGTGGACAGCGGCTACTACACCGCCGACCAACTCGCCAACTAAGGCTCCGCTTTCCGCAGACGACGCAGGCACCCCGCCACCGGCAGGGTGCCTGCTTTCCGTCCCGGAGGCCGAGTGTTTTTGCAAGGAATCACCATGCCAACGATTTTGGAAATGAAGAACATCACTAAGGTGTTTCCCGGGGTCATCGCCCTCGACCAAGTGAACATCCGGGTCAACACCGGGGAGATTCACGCCCTGGTGGGCGAGAACGGGGCCGGTAAGTCGACCCTGATGAAGGTTCTTTCGGGGGTGTCCCCCCACGGGACGTACACCGGCGACATTTTGTTCCAAGGGAACGAGTGTCAGTTCCGGTCCATCAACGACAGCGAACACCTGGGGATTGTCATTATCCACCAGGAATTAGCCCTCATTCCCCACCTGTCCATCGCCGAGAACATCTTTCTGGGCAATGAACAGGGGCGGGGGGGGGTGATCAATTGGAACCAGACCATCCTCAAGACCCGGGAGCTGCTGACCAAGGTGGGGCTGACCGAGTCCCCCAACGCCTTGATCTCCTCCATCGGCGTGGGCAAGCAACAACTGGTAGAGATCGCGAAGGCCCTGTCGAAAGAAGTCAAGCTTCTGATCCTCGACGAGCCCACCGCCGCCCTGAACGAAAACGACAGTGAGAACCTTCTACAACTGCTCCTGGAACTGAAGACCCAGGGCATCACCTCGATCCTGATCACCCACAAGCTCAACGAGATCGCCCGAGTGGCGGATACAATCACCATCCTGAGGGATGGTCGAACCATCGAGACCCTGGATGTGAAGAAGGACGGGATCACCGAAGACCGGATCATCAAGGGGATGGTGGGGCGGGACATGACCCATCGGTTTCCCGAGCGCCAACCCAAGATCGGCCCCGTGGTGTTCGAAGTGAAGGGCTGGAACGTATTCCATCCCGAACAGGCCGGTCGGCAAGTCATCCACGATGCCCACCTCACCATTCGCAGTGGGGAAGTGGTGGGCATCGCGGGGCTCATGGGCTCGGGTCGCACCGAGTTTGCCATGAGCGTCTTCGGTCGTTCCTACGGAAAGCACATCGAAGGGACCGTCCTCAAGAACGGACGGGAGATCACTCCCCACACGGTGAGCCAAGCCATCGAAGCCGGCATCGCCTATTCCACCGAAGATCGGAAGCAGCTCGGCCTCATCCTCATCGACGACATTCAACACAACACCACCTTGGCGGCCCCCCACAAGGTGGCCCGAGGCTGGGNGATGAACGAGAACCTCGAGATTCTCGAGGCCGAAAAGCTTCGAAAATCCATGAACACCAAGTGTTCCAGCATCCGCCAGAAGACGGTGAACCTTTCCGGGGGGAACCAGCAGAAGGTGGTGCTGAGCAAGTGGATCTTTTCGGAGCCCGACATCCTGATCCTCGACGAGCCCACCCGGGGCATCGATGTCGGCGCCAAGTACGAAATCTACACCATCATCAACCGCCTGGCCTCCGAAGGGAAGGGGGNCTTGCTCATCTCGTCCGAGCTCCCGGAAATCCTCGGCCTCTGCGACCGGATCTACGTGATGAGCCAGGGACGATTCACCGGTGAACTCGACCGAGGGGACGCGACCCAGGAAAAAATCATGAAACTCATGCTTCAAGGAAAAGGAAACTGACCATGGAAAACATCGCACGCCTCTTCCGGGACAACATTCGCCAATATGGGATGGTCCTGGCCCTTCTCTTCATCGTGGGATTCTTCACCATCCTGACGGGGGGCATCTTGCTGAACCCGTTGAACGTCACGAACATCATCCTGCAGAACTCCTACATCCTGATCCTGGCCATCGGCATGTTGCTGGTCATCGTCGCGTTTCAGATTGACCTGTCCGTGGGCTCCCTGGCGGCCTTCATCGGGGCCATTTCCGGGGTGTTGATGGTCACGGAACACCTGCCCTTCTGGTTGTCGATCATCGTCATCCTGTTGTTCGGGGCCCTGTTGGGGGCGTGGCACGGCTTCTGGATTGCCTACGTCAGGATCCCCGCCTTCATCGTCNCCCTCTCGGGCATGCTCCTGTTCCGGGGCCTCACCTACGTGACCCTCCAGGGGCAGTCCATCGGTCCGTTTCCCCAAGAGTTTCAGCTGATCGCCTCGGGGTTTGTCCCCGATGTTTTCGGCGGCAATGGGCTTCACATCACCACTGTGGTGCTGGGGCTCATTGCCTCCGTCGCCTTCGTGTGGACGGAGTTCAGCAAGCGTCAGGCCTTGAAAAAGTACGGCTTTGAGCCCCTTTCCCTGGGACTCACCATCACAAAACTCGTCCTGATGATCCTGGCGTTGAATGCGTTGACCCTCGCCCTGGCCTCGTACAAGGGCATCCCCAACGTGATGATTTTGTTGGTGGCCCTCATCTTGATCTACACGTTCTTGGCCAATCGAACCATTGTGGGTCGCCACATCTACGCCCTGGGGGGCAATGAAAAGGCTGCGGCCTTGTCCGGGGTCAAGACCAAGCGGGTGCTCTTTTGGGTGTTTGTGAACATGGGGGTCATGGCGGCCCTGTCGGGGATGGTCTTTGCGGCCCGGCTCAACGCAGCCACCCCCAAGGCCGGGACCGGCTTTGAGCTCGACGCCATTGCGGCCTGTTTCATCGGCGGTGCCTCGACCGCCGGTGGCATCGGGACCATCATGGGCGCCATCATCGGCGCCCTGGTGATGGGGGTTCTGAACAACGGGATGTCGCTTCTGGGGGTGGGAATCGACTGGCAGCAGGCCATCAAGGGCATGGTGTTGCTCCTGGCGGTCACCTTCGATGTGTTCTCGAAATCCAAGGGGTAAGGAAGGACCCTTTGGATCGCTATGCAAAGGGTCCTTCCTTACCGATGCCCGGTGGCTTCCCTTCCCTAAGGAAGGGCTACGATCCTCAGGGGCTACCCTTCGAGGGCGGCCCACCGGGCGTAGGCTGCCTCAAGGTCGGCTTGGACGGCCGCCAACCGGGCCGTCGCTTCGCCGACCCTGGGTCCGGCCTCCTTATAAAAGGAGGGGTCGGCCATGGTGCTTTCCCATCGGACCTTTTCGGCCTCCAGGGCTTCGATCTGACCCGGGAGGGCTTCGAGTTCCCGCTCTTCCTTGAAGCTGCGCTTCTTGGCCTTGGTGGCGATCTTGGCCTCCTTGGCCGCAGCCACCGTGGCAGCCCGCTTTCGGGCCTGGCGGTCGGCCCAGTCGGTCCAGCCCCCCGGGGTTTCCTCCACGGTGCCGTCCCCCGACAAGTACCACGTGCTGGTCACGACGTTGTTGAGGAATTCCCGGTCGTGGCTGACCAGGAATAGGGTTCCTGTGAAGTCGGTGAGGACCTCCTCGAGAAGGTCGAGGGTCTCGGCGTCGAGGTCGTTGGTGGGTTCGTCCAAAACCAGGACGTTCCCGGGGCGGNACAATTTGGCCAGCAAGAGCCGGTTCCTCTCCCCTCCGGACAGGATGGACACGGGGACCCGGGAGCGTTCGGGGGTGAACAGGAACTTTTCTAAGTATCCGAGGAGGTGTTCGTGTTTTCCGTTGATCTCGACGGTGTCGTACCCGCCGCCCACGTTTTCAGCGACGGTCTTCTCGGGGTCCAATTGGGCCCGCAGCTGGTCGAAGTACAAGAATTGTAGGTTGGTGCCCCGGGTCAGCTCCCCTTGGGTGGGGGCCAAGTCCCCGAACAGTAGTTTCAGCAACGTGGTCTTGCCGCTCCCATTCCGGCCGATCACCCCGATTCGTTCCTTTCGCATGACGGTACGGGTGAAGCCCTCGATGATGGGATGGTCGGGGTAGGCAAACCCCAGGTTCACGGCTTTGAAGATCAGATCCCCAGACCTGGCCACCTCTTGGAGGGCCATCTTGGCCTGACCCAGGGCCAAGCGACGTTCTTCCCACTGCTTTCGCATGGCCACCAGGGCCTTCACCCGGCCCTCGTTCCGCTTGAGCCGGGCTTTGACGCCTTTTCGAACCCAGACTTCCTCTTGGGCCAGCTTCTTCGCAAACTCGGCTTCCCGACGGGCCTCGGCCTCGAGGACATCGTCCCGGCGCTCCAGGAACTGATCCCAGCCGCAGGCAAAGGCAATCAGCCGGCCCCGGTCGACCTCGGCCACCCGGGTCGCCATGGCCCGGGCGAATTGCCGGTCGTGGGTCACAAACACAATGGCCCCCCGGTGTCGGGGCAGTTCCTCTTCGAGCCAGGCGATGGTTTCAATGTCGAGGTGGTTGGTGGGCTCGTCGAGGAGCAGAAGATCGGGCTCGCAGGAAAGGGCCCCGGCGAGCATGACCCGACGGCGGTTCCCTCCGGACAGGCTGCCGAAGTGCTCCTCGGCGTCCACATCCAGTTTGGACAGGTAGCGACGGGCTCGCAGAGCCTGGTCATGGTGGTCATCGGGGGAGGGGTAGGCGGCCAGAGCCGACTCCAGGGCGGTCAAGTCGGCCGCCGACGGAAGTTCCTGGTCCAGGCCGGCGATCCTCAACCCCTGCTGGCGGCTGACTTCGCCCCGGTCGGGTTGCAACCTGCCTCCGATCAGGGCCAGGAGGGNGCTTTTGCCCNCCCCATTGCGCCCCACGAGACAGAGTCTGTCGCCGGGTTCGATCTGCAGTCCCACCCCGGTGAACAGCGCGTTCCCACCGATGGTGTAATGAATGTCTTGGAGTCCGAGAAGTGCCATGGGCCGCAGTATAGCCCATCAGGCTCCTAGTGAATCCAGACCTCGAGTCGTTCGCCCCGGGTATGGTCCACATATTCGAAGACCCGGCCGGTTTCCCCGGACTCCAGGCTCTGGAACAGCGCCTCGTAATCGATGTTCTGGATGGGGTGAAAGACCATGGGCGGCTTTTGGATCAGGAGGGGCTTGAGGGCACTGAAGATTTTGAACGGGATGGTGATTTGGTACCGCTCGGCGGCACCTTCGGCGTCCAACACCTTGAGCACCACGGTCTGGGGACCGAGGCCGAGGCCGTCCTTCACGGTCTGGCTGGCAAAACCGAAGAGTTTCTCAAAGCCTTGGGTGAAGGTCTTGCCGGCATCGCCTACGATCTGGAACAGATCTGCGCCTGCCGCCGGCCCCGAAGAAGAGTCCGCCGGCCGGGCGGCTTGGTCCACGAGTTCGAGGATCAGCCTCTGGCCCTGTTCGGCCGTCAGGAAGCCCTCCTGGACCATCTTCAAAATCTTGAGAGTCTGCTCTGAGTCCATCCAGCACTCCTATGGGGGGCTTTGCATCGCCCTGTCGCTCTCCGGTAGTTCCTCAGGACTTGGCCAACCATTCTTGATCACTTGGAAAAAGAGGTTCTCGATTTCGACCCCGATGTTGATGTTATGGATAATACAATTCTGGGTTGTTTTCAACTCGACGGGGGTGAAGTTCAGGATACCCCGGATGCCCGAGTCTTTGAGAAGGCGATGGCAATCGGTGGCCACGTCTTCGGGCACCGACAGGATGGCCACCTCGATGTGGTTCTCTGCCACGAAGGCGGGGAGCCTTTCCAAGGGGTGGATGGGCATCGGAAGCTCGACGGCCACCTGCTGGATGTCGAACCCAGCGACCACCTCGAAGTCTCCCTGGAGGAAGCCCTTGTACTGGGCGATGGCCGACCCGATTTTCCCCATGCCGACAATGATGATTTTTTGTTCGTGGCTCTTGCCAAGGATCAGGTCGAGCTGCTCGGAAAGGTAGTCAATGTTGTAGCCCCCTCGCTTGTTTCCGCCGAGGAGAAGGAGGGAGAAGTCTTTGCGAACCAAGGCCGGTGCAACCCCAATGGCGTCACCGAGGTTGTTGGAAAATACCTTTTCGAACCCCAGGCTTTGGAGCTGATTGAGGATGCGTCGGTATTTGAGGAGCCGGATCACCAGCTCTTTATTCAACTTATGTTTCATTTATTGTACCAGTGTTCACAAAAACACTTTCAAAATATAGGACAGAATCTTCTGTTTGGCAAGTTGTATTTACCACAAATCCCCGGCATGGTACCATACCAAGGACGAGGTGATTGATGGTCTACAAGGTGGAGTTGATCCGAGCCCCTGGGTCTTGGAGTCGCGAAGATGCCAACCGAAATTTCGTGTATCGGATCCAACTGGCAGGAAACTTCGTCATGGAAATTGCCGACGAGTTCAATCTGCTCCTGAACACCTTGGTTGCCGGGGGGATGAGGAACGTTGTTTTTGACCTCAGCGAGTTGAAATACATCGATAGCACGGGGATCGGGTTGTTCATTGGCCTCACGAAACAACTGCGGAGCAAGGATGGCGACCTGGTGTTTTTCAACATCCACCCCAAGGTTCTGGAAGTCTTTCAGTTGGTCAAGCTGAACGACTTCATTCAATTCTTCCGGGGTGAAAAGCAGATCGCCGATCACTTTTTCACCGTCAAGTCGTGATGGGTCTCCGGTAGGCTTCCCCGTGGTCTTGCGGTTCCTCCTGGTCGCCGGGTGGCCCTTCGTGGCCACCGCGGTGTTTGCGACGTCGATCCCCGCCAACCCGCCGGTCATGGGCCCCCCCAGCATCCCTGTCCTGGCCCGGGCTTCGTTCCTCCACACGGTGAACCCCGACGTGGATTTGGCCACGGCCCTGAACTACGCCCTGCTCTACGAAGAAGAGGGCCTGCTCGAAGGGGTGAACCCCGACCTAGGGTTTGCCCAGATGTTGCTCGAGACCTCGTTCCTCCGGTTTGGGGGGCAGGTTCGCCTCGGCCAGAACAATTTTGGCGGGCTCGGTGCCCTGGATACAGGGGGCGTCGGTCTGGCCTTTGCCTCCCCCCGGGAGGGCATCCGAGCCCAGATCCAGCACTTGAAGTACTATGCGACCACGGCGCCTTTGAACGGTGCTCCCGTGGGTGCCCGGCTGAACCTGGTGCGCCGGGCCTTGGCACCGACGGTTTTGCAACTGTCCCAGGCCTGGGCTTCGGACCCCGCCTACGGACAAAAACTCATCGCCCTGATGACCAGGATGGCTGACCATGCCGACCGCCTTGCTCAAAGCTCGCCTCGAAGCCCTGTATCAACGCTGGCATCNCCCCCGGTTCCTGGGGACTGATCCCCTGGCCCTGGTCAAGGAACAGGCCCCGGAGGACCAGGAAGTGGTGGCCTTTCTGGTTTCGTGCCTGGCCCTGGGCCGGGCTTCTCTGGTGGTGAAGGCCGGCCGAGACCTCCTGGGCCGGATCGGTCCCCAGGTGGCCTTGCGCCTCAGGAGTGAGACCAGCGAGGGCTGGACCCCCGTGCTCCAGGGGTTCGTGTACCGGTTTTTCCCGGCCGCCAAGGTTCAGGTGCTCCTCGAAGCGGTGGGCGCCGTCCTGCGGCGCTTCGGTTCCCTGGAGGAAGCCTGGAAATCCACCCGGGCCACGGGGTGGGACGCCCTCGGGGCCTTCAGCGGGCTCTTCCGGGCCCACGGTGGGGATTTGGGGGTCCTGGTTCCGGTGACCGGATCGGCCGGGGCTGCCAAGCGGCTGAACCTTTTTCTGCGGTGGGTGGTCCGGAGCGACGCCATCGACCTGGGGCTCTGGTCCGCAGTGGGACCCCAGGCTCTGTACATGCCTGTGGACACCCATGTGCTCCAGTGGGCCCGGGCCGAGGGGTTGACCCACCGGAAGGTCGCCGACCGGCGAGCCTGCTGGGAAATCTCCAAGGCCCTCCGGTCGGTGGCCCCCGAGGACCCCTTGCGGTACGATTTTGCCATCACCCGGGCCGGAATGGAACAAAAAGGCACCCTTTTTTAGAATCGCTCTATTTCATTCGTCCTCCTTTTTGGATAGACTAGGGGAGAGGTGAACGAATGGCGAAGGCCGAACTTATTCAAGCATTCAACGATCAGATTCGCGAAGAGTTGAACTCTTCCTACGTCTATTTGGCCTTGTCGGCAGACCTGGACGCCCAGAACCTGACAGGGGCTGCGGCGTGGTTCCGGAAGCAGGCCGACGAGGAACGGGGCCATGCCATGCGCCTCTATGAGTTCGTCAACGACATCGGAGGCCACGTCGTCCTTCAGGCGCTGCCCCAGCCCGCTTCGGGGATCAAGACCCTGAAAGAAGCCTTCNCCCTGGCCTTGGCCCACGAACAACACATCACGGCCAGCATCCACAAGCTGGTCCGGTTGAGCCGAAGCCTCGACGACCTGGCCGCCGAGAGTTTTCTGCGGTGGTTCATCGACGAACAGGTAGAGGAAGAAAAGACGGCGGCCGATATTTTGGCCAAGATTGACCATGCCGGCGGCAGCAACGGGGCTCAGTACTTGATCGACCGCGACCTCGCAAAGTTGGCCCAGGCTTCCGAAGACTGAGACATTTTGACTGGACTCCCGGGCATGAGCCCATTATAATCACGATCGTATAGTCTTCNCCCGCCAAATGGGATGAAGGCTTTTGGAGGAACTATGCAGAAATACGTGTGCGACGTGTGCGGCTACATCTACGATCCCGAAGTCGGCGACCCCGATAACGACATCGAAGCCGGCACCTCCTTCGAAGCCCTGCCCGACGACTGGGTCTGTCCCATGTGCGGCGCTTCCAAGGATGACTTTTCCGCTTCGGAAGACTAAGGTTTTCTGCGGAACCCACAAGCCGACCCGTCACCGGGTCGGTTTTTTTTTGCTCCCGCCAGGCCCCGCTACGCCTGGACCACCCCGGGGGGAACCAGTAGAGTAGGGTCCATGCCTCCTTTGTCCACCAAGGCCCTGTCCCTTCCCCACCTGGGCCTCCTGATCTTTGGGGTTTTGATGTCGGCGTCGGCGGTGTTGATGATCAAAGCCTCCACCGTGCCTCCGGCCCTCTTGGCGTCGTTTCGCCTCCTCGGGGCCGCCCTCCTCCTCCTTCCCGTTTGGTGGTGGAACGTCCGCCGGGTCCCGGTCCGGGACTGGTGGCCTCTCCTCCGGCCGTCGTTGCTCCCGGGGGTGTTCTTGGGCTTGCATTTCATCAGTTGGAACGCCGGAGCCAGGGCCACCCAAGCCGGCAATGCCACGTTGGTGGTCAACATGGTGCCTCTGGTCATGCCCTTTTTGGCCTGGGCCTTCCTCCGGGAACATCCCACCCGCCGGGAAATGGTGGGAACGGCCCTGGCCCTGGCCGGCATCGCCTACCTCGGGTGGGGGGACTACCATTTTTCCCCCGAGCACCTGGTCGGGGACGGCCTCTGCTTCGTGGCCATGCTGTTGTACTCGGTCTACATCCTCTTGGCCCGGAAGCGGGCCCGCCCCGGGGGGCTGGTCCTCTACCTGACGCCCCTGTACACCGCCGGGGCGTTGGTCTGCCTGGCCTGGTCGGCCCTCTTCGAAGGTCCCTGGCCCACCCTGGGGGTCCAGGACTGGTGGCTGGCCCTGGGGCTGGTCGTGGGGCCGACGCTGGCCGGTCACTCCCTGGCCAACTGGTCGATGACCATCCTGAGGGCCCAGACGGTCAGCCTCATCAACCTGATGCAGTTTGTCTTTGCCGGCCTCTTGGCGTTTGTGTTTTTCCAAGAAGTCCCGGGGCAGGTGTTTTATGTCACCGCGGCCCTGGTGGTGACCGGGGCCGCCGTGGCCCTGGCACCCTCGAAGCGGCCCCCCGTTTCTTCGAACTGAGGCCGCCCCGGGGCTACGAGAAGAGGGCGGCCTGGCGCTTGTAGTGGTCTTCGAGAACCAGGGCGGCCATCGCTTCGACCACGGGGACAATCCGGGGGCAGATGCAGGGGTCGTGGCGGCCGATGGTCCGGATCTCTTGCTCCCGGCCCCCGACGTCGACGGTGTGTTGAAGCTTCGAGATGGACGAGGTCGGCTTCACGGCGATCCGGAATACGATCTCTTCCCCCGTGGAAATTCCCCCCACAATGCCTCCGGCGTGGTTGGTCTTGAACCCCGTGCGGTCCATGGCATCGTTGTGTTGGCTGCCGTGGAGGNCGACGCACCGGAAGCCCAGGCCAATTTCAAACCCTTTGACCGCTCCCAGGCTCATCATGGCCTTGGCGAGGTCGGCTTCGAGCTTGTCGAAGACCGGTTCCCCCAGGCCTGCGGTGACCCCCGTGATCCGGCATTCCACCACGCCGCCCACGCTGTCCCCGTCGAGGGCCAGTTGTTCGATGATGGGGATCATTTTCGCTGCCGCCTCCAGGTCCGCGGCCCGCATGGGATTTTTTTCGATCACGGAGTAGTCGACGGTCTGACCTTCGATCCCGGCACAACGCTGGGTCCAGGCGGTGATGGAGACCCCCCGGGTGGCCAGGATCTTCTTGGCCACGGCCCCGGCCGCCACCCGGGCGGCCGTTTCCCGGCCTGAGGCCCGGCCCGAGCCCCGGTAGTCTCGCAGGCCGTACTTCTTCAGGTAGGTGAAGTCGGCGTGGCCCGGGCGAAACTTATCCTTGATGTCGTCGTAGGCGCTGGATTGGGCATCCTTGTTGTAGAGGATCATGAGGATGGGGGTACCCGTGGTCTTGCCTTCGAAGACCCCACTCATGAGGTGGATGGTGTCAGGCTCCTGCCGGGGGGTCGTGACCGAGGATTGTCCGGGCTTCCGCCGGTCCAACTCCTTCTGGACGTCGGCCTCCCCCAGGGGCAAGCCGGGAGGGGCCCCGTCGAGGACCACCCCGACCGCCCCACCGTGGGATTCACCAAAGGNGCTGATTCTAAAAAGTTGTCCAAACGTGCTTCCCGCCATAGGGTCTCCTAAGCCTTCCCCGTTCCGGGGAGTTGTTTCCATAAGTGTTCGAGTTGGTCGCAGGCCTGCTCCGCGGTGGCCCCGTCGAGATCCAGCCACCACGGGGTGAGGCGACGGAGGAGGGCGGTGCGCTCGGCGTAGATCGCCTGAAAGTCTTCCCAGGGGTGGTCCTCGGACAAGAACGCCGGGCGCCCCGACCGAAGGATTCGCTCGTAGAGCACCTCGGGCTGGTCGTTCAGGACCACCAAGACCCCCTGGGCCCTCAAGGCCTCGACGGCCTCCCCATTGGTGACCGTACCGCCNCCCCAGGCCAACACGGCCTGGCCCTCGGCCAAGGTCCCCCGGACCCGTCGGGCCGCCGCGGTCTCGTAGCCCTGGAACCCCGCCTTGCCTTCTTGGGCGTAGATCTGCCGACTGGTTCGTTCCCCGCCGGCCTGCTGCTCCAACAGGGCGTCCAGGTCGAAGAAGCGCCAGCCGTGGCGCTCGGCCCAGAGCTGACCGACCGACGACTTGCCCGAATGCTTGAGCCCCAAGAGTTGAAGAGAGTTCACCCCCGGCGCCTCACAGTTCCGGCGTCGGGAGGTGGAGTCGGATCGCGGTTCCCGTGCCCACGTGGCTCTCGGCTTCGAGGTGGGCCCCCAGGGTGTCGGCCAGGTCCCGGCACAGGCCGATGCCGATGCCCTGACCCCGCTCCTTACCGGTTCCGTAGGTGGTGACCCGTTCCCGCTGCTGGAAAATCCGCCTGACCGTTTCTTCGGGCATCCCCNCCCCCGTGTCTTTGACCTCGATCCACAGGTCGGCGGGGGTTTCCCGGGCGGTCACGGTGATCTTGCCTCCGGGCATGGTGAACTTGAGGGCGTTGTGGACCAGGTTCCGGAGGATGGTCGAGAGCGTGTGGCGATCGGTGAGCAACGGCCCGTTGAGGTGAAGGTCCATCTCGAGGGNGATCTTTTTGTCGTTGGCCAAGAGCTTGAGGACGGAAAACACATCGCCGATCACGGGCTCCAGGGGGATGGCTTCATAGCGAATGTGGTCTTGGCCTTGCTGGGCCCGGGCCCAACTCAGCAGGTTCTCCAGGAGTTGGAACAGGCTGTCGGTGGACCGGCGCATATCGTGGAACACCTGATCCCAGGTGGCCTTGTCGAAGATACTGGGGTCGTCGATGTAGATGTCCAAGAGTTGTTTCAGTTTCCCCACGGGCCCCCGAAGGTCATGGCTGATGATGGAAAACAGTTGGTCCTTGGTCGCGTTCAGTTGGACGAGCTTCCCTTCCCGGAGTTTTCGCTCGGTGATGTCGATCAGCACGCCGATGGAACCGTGGATCGCTTGGGCCCCGTCGACGAAGGGAACGAGGTAGACGATGAAGTTGTGGGGCTGGCCGTCGGCGTGGATGAGGACGGACTCCTCGACCGCCATGGAGTCCCGGGCCAGAACGTCGAGTTCGATCTTTGCCAGCGTCTTGGCGTTCTCGGGTTGCAAGAAGTCGTCGCTCTTTTGACCCGTCACCGCTGGTTTGTGCACATCGAAGACGACACAGAACGAGTCGTTCACCGTGAGGTACCGACCATCGGCCCCCTTGTGAAACAGAGGGAAGGGAATGACGTCCATCAACGTCTCGAGCAAGCGCACCTGGTTGGCCCATTTTCCCTCGCTGTCCTTGGCCTGGGCCAAGACGGTGAGGGCCTCTCGTTTTTCGGCCCTGTACAGGGCCAAGCATTGGTGGATCAACCGCAAAAAGACAAAAAAGGCAGCGAAGGTCAGGACGGCCAGGAGTTCGGCCCCGGGGATCAGCAGGGTCCGGGGTGAACCAGGGCGGAAGGCCAGGGCATCGAGGAAGTACACTTGTTCGACCACCGCTTGGACCACGTCGAAGCCCAACACCACCAACCCCCACCGGGGACCGGCGACCAAGAGCACCGCGGTCGGAAGGACAAAGTGCCACAGGAGCACGCCCAGGCCGAAGCCCGAGGTCACATTGACGATGGAGGAAGTCAGGCCGATGGCCACAATCCCCAAGGCGGACAACCAACGCTGAAAGCCCAGCCACCGTCCTGACGCCACGACGAAGATCGCCACGAGGGTCAACCCTCCGTGGACCAGGGCCGTCGTCGGATGGAGGAGCACCACGGCCGCGACGGTTTGGAACCCCTCCACGCAGACCGTCGCCACCAACACGACCAAAGCCAGGGACTTGGCGAAGCGGGTCTCGGGATCCGGGGTATCGTGGGAAGGGGGAAGGCTTCCTTCTGGGGTAGGTGCCGAAGATTGGTGCCCGGTCATGCTAAACCCCAGGATATCCCATGTCCGCGTTCTTGCCAAGGAAACCGGGTGCCCGTACACTCCCCCCATGGAAACCCGAATCGAAACCGACAGCATGGGCCCCGTCGAGGTGGACCCCGCCCGCTACTGGGGAGCCCAAACCGAGCGGGCCCGGCGCAACTTTCACGTGTCGCCCCACCGGATTCCCGTCCCCTTCCTCAGGGCTTTGTGCCTGCTCAAGGGGGAGGCGGCGGTGGTGAACTCCCAGCTCGGGCTCCTCGAGGCCCGCCTGGGGGCCGTCATTTCCCAGGCTGCGACCGAGGCCTTTGAGGGCCGCTTCGACGGGGAGTTTCCCCTGGACGTGTTTCAAACCGGCAGCGGCACCAGCTGGAATATGAACGCGAACGAGGTCCTGGCGGGCCGGGCCAACGAGGTCTTGACCGGTGTTCGGGGCGGCAAGACCCCGGTCCACCCCAACGATCACGTCAACCTCGGCCAATCGTCGAACGACGTGATCCCTGCGGTGCTGAACATCGCCGATCGGCTGGAGGCCGGGGCCTTCGCCCAGGCCTTGGACCGGTTGGGCGACTCATTGGAAGAGCGGTCCCGGGCCTTTGCCCAGGTGGTGAAGATTGGCCGCACCCACCTCCAGGACGCCGTTCCCATGACCCTGGGCCAGGAGTTTGGCGCCTTTGCCCGGCAGGTCCGCCTGGGGGCCGCCCGGATTCGGGGGGTCTTTCCCCGGCTCGAGGAAGTGGCCCTGGGGGGAACCGCCTTGGGCACGGGGTTGAACACCCACCCCCGGTTTTCGTCCCTGACCTGCGAACGGCTGTCCCAACGGCTGGGGGTGGTGTTTCGACCCGCCGAGAGCCTCTTCGAGGCCATCGCCGCCCGGGACGTCCAGGTGGAGCTGATGGGGGCCGTCAACACCGTGGCCACCACCCTGCTCAAGATGGGGAATGACCTTCGGCTCCTCGCCTCGGGCCCCCGGACTGGGTTTGGGGAGATCCTGTTGCCCGAGCTTCAACCGGGAAGCTCCATCATGCCCGGCAAGGTGAATCCCGTCATCCTCGAGATGGTGAACCAGGCGTGCGCCCACGTGATGGGAAAGCATCTGGCGGTCACCATCGCCGGGCAAAACGCCCCCCTGCAATTGAACATCATGATGCCCCTCCTGGCCCACGAGACCCTTTCGGCCCTGGGGCTCCTGACCTCGTCCGTCGAGGCGCTCCGGACCCAGTGCGTCGACGGGATCGTCGCCGACGAGCGACGGTGCGCCGAGCAGGTGGAGAGGAGTTTGGCCATGGTCACTCCCTTGGCCCTGAAGATTGGGTACGATCAGGCGGCGGCCCTGGCCAAGGAGGCCCTGGCTCAGGATCGGTCGATTCGCGACCTGATCTTGGCCAAAAGACTGCTCTCACCGGCCGAGGTCGACGAGGTGCTGGACCCCCGGACCATGGCCGGCTTGACCTGAGGGCTCGGGTAGGTCACCCGGATCTGCTTCCGGACCGCGTCCAAGGTCGTCGCTAGCCGGAGGCTGAAGGCCTTGGACACCAAGGGATCTTCCCGGCGCCCGGCGGCCAGGTGGTCGGCCACGGCCCGGGCCTCCCCCTCGTACCCCAGGGTGGTTCGCTTGTCGTGGAACGTCGTGGTCCCCTGGGCCGTCTCCAAGATGGCCGTGGGAGCCCGCCAGAACTCGGGGAGGGTGATGGTGCCCCGGGTTCCGTAGATCCGGGCCCTGTCGCCCAGATCGTGGACCACGGAGCACGTCAGCTGGGCCCGGACCCCCGAGCTCCAATCCAACAGGATCGACGTGGTCTCGTCGACCCCCGTGGGGGCTTTCCGGGCCGACGCCTTGATCCTCGGGGGCCGGAGGCCGGCCACGGCCTGGGCCAGGGCGACGGTGTAGACCCCCACGTCGAGGAGGGCTCCTCCCCCTAACTGGGGGTCGAAGAGGCGACTCTGGGGATCGAACCGGGACGAAAATCCAAAATGGGCTTCGATGAGCGTGACCTCGCCGATGGCCCCGTCCCGGAGCCACTGGCGGGCCTGGTCCATGGCCGGTAAGAAGAACGTCCACAGGGCTTCCATGAGGAAGACCCCGTGGTCTTCGGCGGCGGCGAACAGGCGGGTCGCCTGGTCCAGGTCGAGGGTTAACGGCTTTTCGCACAACACGGCCTTGCGATTCCGGAGGCACTCGAGGGCGTCGGCGAAATGGAAGCTGTGGGGCGTGGCGACGTAGACGGCTTCCACCTCGGGGTCCTGGGCCACTTCGGCATAGCTTCCGTACGCCCGGGGCACCCCCCAGGTCCGGGCAAACTCCTGGGCCCGGCCGAGGTCTCGGCTCCCGACGGCCACGGCCGTCCCCACCCCCGAGGCGTGAAGGTCCTGGACAAATTTTCGGGCGATGGTCCCGGTGGCCACCATCCCCCACCGGAGCGGTCGGGCCGGGGGGTCAGAGGGGTTCGGGTTTCGTGAGGGCGTAGCCTTGGGCATAGTCGATTCCTATGGTGCGAAGCGTGGTGAGGATGCCTTCGGTCGAGGCAAACTCGGCGATGGTTTTGAGTCCCATGACTCGGCTGATTTTCTGGATTCCCTCGACCATGGCGAAGTTGATGGGGTCCGTATCGATGTTCTTCACAAACACCCCGTCGATTTTCAGGTAGTCGACGGGCAGGTTCCGGAGGTAGGCGAACGACGAGAAGCCGCTTCCGAAGTCATCGAGGGCGAACAGAACCCCGGCGGACTTGAGGTCTTGGATGAGGGCAATGGCCTGGGCCATGTTGGCGATGGTGGCCGTTTCGGTGATTTCGAAGCAAAAGTCCGTGGGGTCGGCGTGCTGCTTTTTTAGTTCGTGCTTGATGTACGAGACCAGGTTCACGTCGACGATGGACTCGCCCGAGAGGTTGATGCACAGGACGGGGCGCTCTGGGTGGGTCTCGTAAAAGGTCTTCGACCGGGATATCGCCGTCCGAATGACCCAGCGGTCGATCTGGGGCATGAGGTTGTACCTCTCGGCCGCCGGGATGAAGTCGGCGGGCAGAACCAGGGAGCCATCGTCGTCTTGGAGCCTCAAGAGCACTTCGACCTTGGGGCGAAGGCCCAGGGACCGGTCGAGGGGCTCGATCGTCTGGCCGTAGAGAACAAACCGCTCTTCTTCCAAGGCCTTGTTGAGCCGGGCGATCCAGGTCATCTCGCCCCGGCGCTTCCGGAACGCGTCTTCGTCCCGGGAGTACACCTTGATCCGGTTGCCTCCGTCTTCCTTGGCCAGGTAGCAGGCGTCGTCGGCGGCGGCCAAGACGCTCTTCACGTCCTCAAACGAAGCCTCCAGGGCCACCAGGCCCATGCTGGCCTTCAGGCGAAATCCCGTGTTCTGCCAGGTAAACTCGTGGCTGTTGAACTTGTGTTTGACCATCCAGGCCTTCTCAAGGGCCTGGCTGGCGGTGCAGTTTTCGAGGATGAGGGCAAACTCGTCGCCCCCCAACCGGGAGAGCGAGGACACCTCCCTATCCTTGAGTTGTTTCAGCAGGTCCGAGGCTTGGCGGAGCAACTCGTCCCCGGCGAGGNGGCCACAGGTGTCGTTGACCAGCTTGAACTGATCCAGGTCGATGTACAGCATCGAAATGGGAATTCCCGCCTTGACCTTGGGCAGGTGCACCTCGGTCAACGACGTCATGAACTCCTTGCGGTTGTCGAGGCCCGTGAGGGGATCGTGCTTGGCCAGGAAGTCCAAGCGTTCCGAGAGCTTGCGCACCCCAGAAACNTCCCGGAGGGTCAAAACGGTCCCGATCGGCAACCGGTCGAATTGCACCTTCCGGAGGCTTCCTTCCACGTGGTGGATGGAGCCCTCGGTGGCTTGGAGCAGGGTCCGGCGAAAATTGACCGGGGTCGGCAGGCTCTGTTTGTCTTCCCACAGGGCAATGGGGATGAGGCTTTCTTCTTCCACCAGAGAAAAGACCGACGAGGCCTGGGCCCCCACCAGGGTTTCGGACGACAGGCCCAGCAAGTCCTCGGCGGCCGGGTTGGCATAGTGAATCCTGCCCTCGGCGGTGAGGGCGATCAGGGCGTCGTTGATGCTGTTGAGGATGGCGCCCAGCCATCGGTCTTGGTCCCGGATCCTGGCGTCGACCTTGCTCTTGTACAGGGCCACGTCGATGGTCGTGTAGAGCTCTCGTTCCTTGAACGGTTTGATGATGTAGGCGAGGGGTTGGGCCACCTTGGCTCGTTCCAGGGTGGCTGAGTCGGAGTAGGCGGTGAGGAAGATGCTGGGAATCTGAAACCGCTGGAGGATGGTCTTGGCGGTTTCGATGCCGTCGAGGTCGCCCTCGAGCATGATGTCCATGAGGACCAGATCGGGACGGTCCCGGGCGCAAATCTCCAGGGCCTCGCCCCCGGAAGCGCAACTGCCGATCACCTCAAACCCAAATGCCTTCAGTCTTCTTTGTAGGTCGAAAGCGATGATTTTCTCGTCCTCTACAATCAGGACCCGTTCTCCTTCCACTTCCGATCCTCCCGGAGCCCATTGTAGGCTATTTTTCTCGACTTGCAAACGGAAAGGACCAAGCTTACAGTAAAGAGGTCTCGTCCCGAAGAATGGTCGCCAATCTAAGCCCTGGTAAAATGGTTACTTTTTTTATCATATTTCGATTGCATGATGCGCCGGCCTTCGTTTAGAATCAGTGCAATCTTCGTTCGAGGCAGCAAGGAGGGAAGAGTGTTCATTAAACAGGATCCCATGAGACGGGTCCTCTACTCCCTGGTTCCGATCTTCATCTGGTCGGCATNCCTCTACGGTTGGCGCGTCGTTGCGCTGACTGCGTTCGTGTATCTGCTCGGCATCCTGGCCGAGTACGTCTTTGAAAAGGGTAAAAACAAGAAGGTCAGCGAGGCCGTGTTGGTCACGTGTGGTCTGTACGCCCTGTCGCNCCCCCCGGCCGTGCCCTTCTGGGCCGCCGGCGTCGGCATCCTGTTCGCCGTGATCTTCGGCAAGGAGGTCTACGGTGGCTTCGGGCGCAACGTTTACAACCCTGCGATCACAGGACGGACCTTCGCCTACATCTCGTTCCCCCTGATGCTCCAGACCACCTGGATGATCCCCGGGAACTTCGGTTTGGGCGGCGGGATGAACCACCTCATCCAAGGCAGCACCGGCCTCGAGGCCGTGTTTATGCTGGTCCTCGTCGCTGCGATTTACTGGGCGGTCACCAAGAGTGAAGGCAAAACCAAGCCGGTGATCACGGCCTCGGTCATCGCCGTGGTTCTGACGGTGGCCTTCTACGTCACCACGGCCTACGCATTCCCGTTCCACAACAACCACGCGAACGCCCTCTCCGAGGTCGACGCCGTGGCCATGGCCACCCCCATCGAGATCTTCCGGGGCTTGGCGCAACAGAACAATTGGCACCAGACCATCAACGTGTTTGGGTTCCCCGTGGCCCTCGAAAACAACAGTCCCTGGGCGTTGCTCTTCGGTCTGCGGGTCGGTTCCATCGGCGAAGGTTCGATCTTCCTGATCATCCTGGCCGGGATCTACCTGCTCTGGACCAAGACCGCCAACTGGCGGCCCATGATCTGGACCGTTCTGAGCGCCGCTCTGTTCACCATCGGCTTCTACTACAGCGGCCTGATGGACCATCGCTTCCCCATCTTTGCGGCCCACCGGTTGAGCGGCAGTACGACCGACCAACTTGTGGATATCCTTAGCTTCTTGATGGCGGGGTCGCTCCTGTACGCGGCGGTGTTTATGTCCACCGACCCGGTTTCTTCCCCGAAGAAGAACTGGTCCCAGCACCTGTACGGCATCATCATCGGGGGCCTGACGGTCACCATTCGGGTGTTTGCCGGCTTCCCCGAAGGCATTAGCTTCGCGATCCTGACGGCGAACACGTTCGCGTCTCTCATCGACGAGGTCATGCCCGCGAACAAGAAGAAGCCCTCAGCGAAAAAGCCCGGGGCCGCCAAGCCGGCGACCGCCGACGGAGGTGCGGAATGAAGATTAACAAGGACGGACACGTTTTCACCATTCTGTTCACGTTCGTCTCGACCATCGTGTTGGTGTTCCCGTTGACCCTGGCCTACGTGGGAACCAAGCCCATTGCCGACGCCTACTGGCTCAACCAGCACGTGGTGAAGACCCTCCACTCCATGGGTCTCTCCGCCGACGTGGCCCACATCGACCAAGCCCGGAAGGACTACGCCGCCCTCGAAAAGTATTCGGTGGGAAAATACACCAAGGATACGAACGGTCAGAGCGTCGTCGTGTACGACTCCCTGGACTACGCCGCCATCGCCAAGGATCCTTCGAAGCTCGTCCTGCTGAAGGTGACCGACGCCGACGTGAGCAAGGCGTTGCAAGACAACAGCTACACCGGGAACTACCCCGTGTTCTTCTACGTGGCCACCGACGCCCAAGGTGTGAAACACTTTAGCGGCGACTTCACCGGCCCCGGCCTGTGGGGCAACGTGGCCCTGGCCGTGGGGATCTCGGCCGACCAAACCAAGTTGACGGGCCTCCAGGTTCTGTACAACGTGGAGACCCCTGGGTTGGGNGGTCGAATCGCCGAGCCCTGGTTCCTGAAGCAGTTCGAAGGCCTCACCCCCACCAATGGTCTGGTGTTCAACCAGAGCGGGGCCAAGGCTCCGAACGGGTTCGATGCCATCGCCGGTGCGACGATTTCGTCCACGGCTGTTAAGGATACGATCAACAACCGAGCCCTGGTCTTGCTCAAGGCCTTCATCGCCCAAAAGGGAGGTAATTAAGTGAGCACCCCCACCTTTAAGCAGGTGACCCGAGAAAACCTGAACCTCAACAACCCCGTTCTGGTTCAGGTTCTGGGCATCTGTTCGACCCTGGCGGTCACGAACAAGGTGATCAACACCCTGATCATGACCGTGGGTGTTTCCTTGGTCACCGCGTTTGCCAGTTACACCCTGTCGTGGATCCGGCACTTGATCGCCCGCCGGGTGCGGATGATCTTCCAAGTTCTGGCCATTACGTTCTACGTGGTTCTGTTGCAGTTGATTCTGAACGCCTTCGTGCCCGAAGTCGCCCGGTCCCTCGGGCCCTACGTCGGGCTGATCATCACCAACTGCATCGTCATGGGCCGCACCGAGACCTTCGCTCCCGCCAACCCGCCGCTGATTTCGTGGTGGGACGGGTTCACCAGTGGTCTGGGCTACATGCTCGTCCTGGGAACCATGTCCTTGATCCGGGAACCCTTGGCCTTCGGTACCATCGCGGATATTCCGATCTTCCCCCCGGAATACGTGGCCTCGGGTAACAACTGGACGATTGCGATTATGGCGCCGAGCGCCTTCTTCCTGGTCGCCATCATCATCTGGGTCTTCAAGACCCGGGCCTTGAAAGTGGAAGCGGCAGCGAAGGCTCCCAAGCCCGCCACCGCCGGAGGTACGAAATGAGTTACGTGGATCCTATCACCCTGCTGTTTGCCTCGATTTTCACGTCGAACATCCTGTTGGCAAACTTCCTGGGGACCTGTTCGTTCATCGCGATCTCGAAAGACATCGGTTCGGCCAACGGCCTGGGCATCGCGGTCATCGTGGTGCTCATCCTGAGTTCGGCCATCAGCTGGCCCATCCTTCACTACGTGTTGATTCCGTTCAACATGATTTACCTCGATTTGTTCGTGTATATCATCATCGTGGCAGCGGTGGTTCAGGCCCTGGAAATGATCATCGAGCGGGTGAGTCCGGCGCTCTACATGAGCCTCGGGATCTACCTTCCGTTGATCGTGGCCAACTGCGCCATCCTCGGTGTGGTGTTGTTCATGGAAATCCGCAACTACGACTTCTTCCAGGCCGTGATTTTCGGCCTCGGCTCGGGGGNCGGTTGGTGGTTGGCCATTGTGGCCGCGGCCGCCATGCGGAAGAAGATCGACAAGAGCCCCGTTCCCGCCGGCCTCCAGGGCCCCGGGATCACGTTGATCACCATGGGCTTTATGGCCATGGCCTTCGTGGGATTCTCCGGAATCCTCAGGGTGCAGTGAGGAGTCGCCATGTTCACCATTGAAACATTGATTTGGCAAACCATCGGCGTCGGCGCGGTCAGCGTGCTGATGGCCGTGATGATCTCGATCATCGACGGCATCGTGAACAACTACGGCGAAGTGGTCGTGGACGTGAACGGCAAGAAGCAGATGACGGTGAAGGGCGGGTCGAAGCTCCTGGGCACCCTGGCGGACCAGGGGATCTTCCTGCCGTCGGCCTGCGGCGGCCGGGGGNGTTGCGGGGCTTGCAAGTGCAAGGTGGAGTCCGACGTGGGTCCCCACTTGCCCACCGAAACTCCCTACATGACCGACAAAGAGTTGAAGGAAAACGTTCGCCTGGCCTGCCAGGTGAAGGTCAAGGCCGATATCAAGGTTCATATCCCCGAGGACCTCTTCAACATCAAGAAGTTGGAATGCGTCGTTGAGTCCATCAAGGACCTCACCTACGACATCAAGGAAGTGAAGGTGCGGATGCCCGCCGGGACCGACTTGAACTACGTCTCGGGTCAGTACGGCCAGTTCGAAGTTCCCAAGTACGGCGATATCAAGGAGCCGACGGCCCGGGCCTATTCGTTCAGCTCGCACCCCCAGATGAAGGAGCACCTCGAGTTCCTGATTCGTCTGGTGCCCGGTGGGGCGGTCACGACGTACGTCCACAAGTTTTTGAAGGAAGGCCAGAAGGTCAATATCATCGCTCCGGTGGGTGACTTCAACGTGAAGGACACCGGTGCCGCGATGATCTGCGTGGCCGGTGGTTCGGGGATGGCCCCGTTCAAGTCGATCTTCAACGACATGATTGCCAACGGCACCATGGGTTCCCGGCCGATCTGGTACTTCTTTGGGGCTCGGACCACCAAGGACATGTACTACCTGGACTGGCTGTGGAGCTTGGACGCGAAGTACGAAAACTTCCACTTTGTTCCCGCCCTGTCGGAACCGACTCCGGGGGAAAAGTGGGACGGGGCGACGGGTCTGATCACCAACGTTCTCGATGACTACCTGCAGAACAAGATTCCCTTGGATCACCCCAAGGAAGGCTACCTGTGCGGGTCTCCCGGGATGTTGGACGCTTGTATGAAGGTCATGACCAAGAACAAGATGACCGAAGACAAGATCTTCTTCGACAAATTCGCTTGAGGATTAAGACTAGTTAACTTAAGATGGGAGAGGGGGAGTGCCCTCTCCTTTTCTATTTTTGGGAGGTCTGTACCATGAAAATGACGGACGAAATGCACAAGGCTCAGGCCAATATGCAGGCCGGAGTAATCACAGTGGAAGGGTTCTTGGGCTTCGACCCTCGGAATCTCGCCGAGATCATCCAGCACGACGAAGAAGAAGTGCGGCGCCTGGGGATCGAGTGGGAGGCCCTGGAGGCCAAGCTGCGAGAGTTGCTGAAGAAGGGGTCGGATGGCCTGGGCGAGCCCATCACCGTCGACAAGACATGGTTGGTCCGGGTCGACGAAACCCGGGGCACCCTGCCGTCCCCCTGGACCGGCGATGGGATCTTTCACAAGGTGAACGCCGAAGTCCGGCGGCTCAACAAAGAGGGCAAGCCCGAGGGGAAACTCTTGGTTTACAATGAGTTGAGTCTGCACTTGCTGGCGAAATATCACTTTCTGCAGGGGCGGGGCAGCCACTTCAGGCTGGAGCCCGCAGAACTCAAGGCCGTTCTTGGCCTGTAACCGAGGCTAGAAATAAAAAAAACCGAGTCAGTGACTCGGTTTTTTTTATGCTTGGGGTTTGTCGGGATGGAAGGGGCTCGAACCCTCGACCTCCGGCGTGACAGGCCGGCGCTCTAACCAACTGAGCTACCACCCCAGATGTTCCTGCTTCTCGTTGAGCTCATGCTCGAAGAGCCGCCGGAACGTTGCTTCGTCCCGTAGACGAATTGAACGTCCGACCTAGCGCTTAGGAGGCGCTCGCTCTATCCACTGAGCTAACGGGACAGACTGGGACACTATAGGGAAACTTCGAATTCGTGTCAAGCTTCTTGTAGCGTTTCAAAAGGTGACCCGCACCCGAAGGGGTTTCTCCAGGGCCAGGGCCTTCACCAGGGGCCACCGGTAGACCGCCGACCGGTCGGTGATGGTGGACGCGCCCTCGGCGGTCAGGATGGGGCGGGGGGCCACCACCGTGAGTTGCACCGTGGAGGCGTCGATGAGGGCGCCAGCCGCGGCTTCGGTGGTGCCCGGGCCGAGGAGGTACACCAAGAGGTCCCGGTAGTCGCGTTCGGTCACCTTTGCATCCCCGGCGGGGAGCAGGGAGTCGAGGGCTGGGGAGGTGGCCCACGAGGTCAGGGAGGTCAAACGGCGAAGGGAGGCTCGGTCAAGGGTCATCTCCCAGGAGTTGGCCGTGGACGTCACGGTGGGCACGAGCTTGGGGAGGTCGGAAACCTCAAAGGCCACCGACGCTCCCCGGGGGGTGGTGGTGACCTCGGAGCCCCGGCCGAGGCCCTGTTGCAAGAGGCCGGGGTCGAGGGGGTCGGCGGGAAGGGTGGAGTCGAGGTCCCGGAGGTTGGCCCAGGCGGCCCTGGTGGCCGCCGGTACCGACAGGTCGGCAGAGATCCGGGTCGGTCCGGGAGACAACGTCAGTTTGGCTTCGACAGTACACGAAGACAGGAGGAGGGCCGCGAGGAGGGGAGTCAGGGTTCGCATACCTCAGTATAATCCGAAACAGGAGTACCCATGAAAGGTGTCATTGTCGCAGCCGGCTACGGAACGCGGTTCCTGCCGGTCACAAAGACGATTGCGAAGGAGATGTTGCCCCTGTTGAACAAGCCCTCGGTGGCGTTTGTGATCGAAGAGTTCCTGGCCAGTGGGATCAACGACATCATCGTGATCACCAGTCGGCGCAAGCGTTCGCTGGAGGATTACCTCGACCGCGAAATGGAGTTAGAGGCGCTGTTCGAGGCCGAGCACGCCCAAGAAAAGCTCGACCTCATCAAACCCTACGACGCCCACTTTAGCTTTGTCCGTCAGCAGGAGATGCGGGGCACCGGCCACGCCCTGCTCCAGATCAAGCCCTTGATCGGAACCGAGCCCGTGGTGGTGGCGTACCCCGACGACTTGCACCTGGGGCCCAAACCCCTGGCCCAACAGCTCATCGATACCTACCACGCCACGGGGTGTACCGTGTTGGCCAGCTTTTACGACCCTCCGGAGCTCAACCGCTACGGCGTCTTGGACCTGGCTGCCGATGGCCTTCACGTGAACGACATCGTGGAGAAGCCTCCGGTGGGAACCGAGCCCAGCCGGGAAGCGTCCATGGGTCGTTATCTCTACACCCCCGAGTTCTTTGAGTACTTGGAGGAGGGGTGGAAGCACCACACCTCCGGGGAGTACTACCACGTCTACGCGTTGAACCAGTTGATGAAGGCCGGAAAAGTCGTTTACAAGCGGATGGAAGGGGAGCGCCTCGACACCGGCAACATCCCGGGCTTCCTCCAAGCCACCCTGAAGTATGCCCTGCAGTTTCCCGAGTTGCGCGAAGTCATTCAGCGCGAGGTGGCCGGCCTGTTCCCTCAGGGGCCTGGGTCCCTCGGTTAGACGTAGCGCCGGGGCACCCGAGCCGAGATGCCGCAGAGCAGTTCGTAGGTGATGGTGTCGGCGATGGCGGCGAGGTCGGCAACCGTGGGGGGCTGAACCGAACGGTGGGCCCCGGGGGGGCCGAAAAGGACGACCGGGTCCCCGGCCTTGATCCCCGAGTCCGGACCCACGTCGACGAGGATCTGATCCATACAGACCGTGCCGCTCACGGGGAACAGCCGGTCGGCGATCCACACCGGGGCCCGGTTCGTGAAGGCTCTTCGGTACCCATCGGCGTACCCGATGGGTACCGTGACCACGTCGGTGACCCGGTCAGTCACGTACTTCGACCCGTACGACAGGCAGGTCCCCGGGGGCACGGTCTTGACGAATCCCACCCGGGACACCAACTCCATCACGGGCCGAAACGGTTCCGGGGTGGCCGGAGGGTATCCGTACAGGGCGATGCCGGGTCGAGCCAAGTTGAAGTGGGTGGTAGGCCAGCCGACCACCCCGCCGGAATTGGCGGCATGGACGAACCGAGGGTTCCACCCCCGGGCTCGGACGGCCTCGACCGCCTGGTCAAACCGGGCCAACTGCTCGGGGACCCCGAGGGGCCCGGGAGCGTCGGCCGCGGCCAAGTGGGTGCAGATCCCCGTGAACTCCAGGGGCATGGCGTGGACGATGGCCTCGGCGAGACCTTCGGCCTCGTCGGGGCGGCAGCCCACCCGGCCCATCCCCGTGTCGACCTTGAGATGAACCCGGAGCGGCGTGGTTCGTCCCCGGGCGCCCTGGGCCAGGGCCTCGACCGCCTCCCGGGTCCAAACGAACACGTCGAGGTCGGCGTCGATGGCCCCCTGGATCTCGTCCGGCTGGATGGTCCCCAGGAGGAGGATCGGCCGGTCAAACCCGGCAGCCCGGAGTTGGGCCCCCTCGTCCACGGTGGCCACGCACACAGCTTCGATGCCTGCGGACCCCAGGAGCCCCGCGACTTCCAGGGCTCCGTGACCGTAGGCGTTGGCTTTCACGGCCGGGCACAGCGCGGTTCCCGGGGGCACCAGGCGTCGGAGGGCGGCCAAATTGAACAGCAAATTCTCACGGTGAACCAAGGCTAGGGTGGGGCGCATGACAACTCCTGGGAAATCAGGCTATACTCTAGGACTCCGGGGTTTCTTGGTAAAGTGTCCCAGAACCACGGTTTTCTTTGCAAACTGGAGTTAAAGTCAAGTCTCGATGAAAGTACAGATCCACTTCGCCGCCCTGGCCCTGCTTGTTTTGGCGTCCTGCGCCACGTCCCCTTCGTCTCCTCCTCCCCTGTCCCCCCCCCCTGCCTGGACCCATCAGACCGTCGTCACCGACGGCGACACCGTCACCTTTGTGGTCCAAGGATCCCCCGATGCCACGGTTTCGGACCTCGCCCTCAAGGCCATGACGGCGTACCTGGCCCTTCCGGTCACCCCCNCCCCCCCCCCGGCGGCGGTGGACGCCATTCAGGAATTCCTGTCGTCCTGGAGCGCCACCCCTGCGTCGGACACGTTCGTCAGGAACGGCCAGGCTTGGTGGAAGATTGCGGTGCCCAAGGCCGATTGGGACAAGGGTCGCCTCCGGTTGCAGGCCATGATCAGCACAGCCTTCGATCCCTCGGTGGACGCCGAGGTGTCCGCCGACGCCTTGCTGGCCCAGGGCAAGCCCACCGACGCCGTCACGGCGTATCTGGCCGCGGCGCTCCTGGCCGTGGGCCCGGGGCACACCTCGTTCCCCGATCGGTTCCGGGCCCTGGTGGCCAAGGCTGCCGCCGTCGTAGAAAAGTTTACCCTCGCTTCGGCGACCCCCGCCCAGACCACCACGGTGGGCCAGGCCTTCGGGGCTCCGTTCGCCGTCACCCTCACCTACGACCACGACCCCCATCACCCGCTGGCGGGACTGCCCATTCGCTTCAGCTATCGAGCCCGGACCAACGGCCATCTGGCCGTCACCGGTACGACGGTCACCACCGACGACCACGGGGTCGCCACCCTCTCCCTGCCCACCCCCTCGGCCGGAATCACCGACCGGGTCGTCGCTGTCCTCGACGTGTCGGCCTGGTTGCACACCCTGGCCGACGCCCCCGAGGGTCTCGCCGACGCCGTGAAAGATTTCGAGGCGGTCCCCGGGACCACGAAGGCCGAGATTCCCTACACGGTCGCTTCGGCCGCCAAGCAGGTTCCCTTGGTGGTGGCCCTGGCGGACCTGGACGAGAAGGGCGGACTGCTCCGGCACCAGGAGACGACCTCGGCCCTCCTCGAAGCCCTTCAGAAGGCCGGGTTCCCGACCTCCGGCGTCCAGGTGAACCTCTCCCTGCTCAAGACCCCGAAAGACAACGTCATCCTCACGGCGTGGCGCTTCCAAGGGAAGCAAACCGGCCGGGCCGTGTACGGCACGGTGGCCCTGGTGTCGGTGACCAACGACGCCTCCGGCTTCAAAGCCGAAGTCCAAGGGACCGTCAAGGTCGCGGATTTGGTCACCAGTCAGCCTGTGTACCAGAAGCAGTGGTCCACCGTGGCCGGGGCTGCGGACCGAAACACCGCCGCGGTGAATGCGTTCCACCAGTGGGCCGTCGAGGTGGCCCAGGCCATGGAGAGCGACCTGCCCTGATCTAAAGCCCTAGGGGCCCTCTTCGGCGAGTCGCTTCTTGAGGGCGGCCAAGGCGTCTTCGGCTTCGGCCTGCTTGGCCAGGGGCGTGACCGCGTCCAGGGGTCCCCCCAGCTTGGCCAGGTTCTCGAGGAGGGCTTCGGTGTTGATCGTCCGCTGGGTCAAGGGGAGCAGGAGCAGTTGCTTCTTCAAGGCGTCGAGCCCCGCCCGGAATTCCCCTACCTCCAGCTCGAGCTTGGTCCTCCGGTCCACCGCCGCCACCCGTTGGGCCTCGGCCTGGGCTTCTAGGTCGCTGTGGCCCTGACCCCGGGCCAGGGTGACCCTCTGGGCCCACCTCTGGGAGTCCTCGTCGGCGGCCGTGAGGGCGGCTTCGGTTTGCTTCAAGTGGGCCGCGATCGATAGAACATACTCCTGGGCGTCGGAAGGCTCCATCCCGGTGATATCAAAAAGAGGGGCGGCGCCCCGGGGTTCGTCCATGGGATTCCTCCTGGTCTTACCATAAACTCTGCGGCCCCAACTTCCAAGGCCTGGAACCTCTGGATGCGCCTTGACCGGTACAGTTAAGGCAAATTACAATCGCAGGCACATCCAAGACAGGCCTTTGCGGTTATTGGAAAAGGAGAAATGATGAAGAAACTTTCGGTCGCTTTGCTTGCCTCCGCAGCACTTCTGCTGGTCGCCAGCGGCCCCGTGGCTGCCCAGACTCTGAAGATTGGTACCATTCAGCCGTTGACGGGGGCCATTGCGGTCTACGGAAAGAACGTGTCCCAGGCCGTGACCCTGGCCGTCGACGAGTTCAACGCCGCCGGTGGCGTGAACGGCAAGAAGGTCGAGTTGGTCACCGAAGACGACTCGTTCAAGCCCGACAACACCGTCGCCGCTTTCAAGAAGCTGGTCACCAAGGACAAAGTCCTGGCCGTGGTCGGCGCCTTGACCTCGAACTGCACCCTGGCGATCACCAACCTGGCCCAGGGCTCCAAGATTCCCCTGGTGACCCCCACGTCGACCAACGACAAGGTCACCACCGCCGGCAATTACATTTTCCAAGCCTGCTACAAGGACAGCTTCCAGGGCAAGGTGGTCGCTTCGTTCGCGACCAACGACCTGAAGGCCAAGACCGCTGCGGTGCTGTTTGACAAGGCCAACGACTACTCGTCGGGCCTGAAGGCTGCCTTCGAAAGCACGTTCGTGGCCAAGGGTGGCAAGGTCGTCGCCGAGTCGTACAACACCAACGACAAGGACTTCAACGCCCAGATCGCCAACATCAAGACCGCCAAGCCCGACGTGATCTTCCTGCCCGACTACTACAACGCCGTGTCCCTCCTGGCCAAGCAGATCCGGGCCGCCGGGATCACCGTGCCCCTCCTGGGCGCCGACGGTTGGGACGACGTGGTGTCGAACAACGTGACCGAGACCGTGGGTTCCTTCTACTCGAACCACTTCTCGGCCGAAGCCGCCACCCCCGTGGCCAAGACCTTCCTGGCTGCCTACAAGGCTCGCTGGGGCAACGACGCCGACGCCTTGGCCGCCCTCGGCTACGATGCCACCAAGATCGTGTTGAACGCCCTGGTCGCCGTGGACAAGGCTGGGAAGCTCAAGGGGAGCGATGAAGCCATCCGGAGCGCCCTCCGGGACGCCATTGCCGTGGAGAAGGGTGCCTTCGTCACCGGGAACATCGGCTTCGACGCCGATCGGAACACCGTGAAGTCGGCCGTCATCCTCCAGATCGTCCAAGGGGCCGACGGCAAGCTGGCCACCAAGTACAAGACGACCGTGAATCCCTGAGGCGAAGGGTTCGTTCTCCGACGAGAACGGCAGGAGAAGGCCCGCTTCGGCGGGCCTTTTTTTATCCCCGGTGGCCGGGGAGTCCTCCCCGAATCCCCTTCTCAATCCTCCCTTTCCGTGGTAAAAAAACAGATCCGGAACACAGGGGAAGGGTTTGATGGAATTGTTCACCCAAGTCGTCCAGCAGTTGATCAACGGGTTGTCCCTGGGTGGAATCTACGCCCTCATCGCCTTGGGTTACACCATGGTGTACGGCATTGTGAAGCTCATCAACTTTGCCCACGGGGACATCTTGATGGTCGGCGCCTACTTGTCGTACTTCGTGCTGACGACGTTCGGGTTCACCCCGTGGTCCTTGGCGGCGGCCTTTGCCCTGGCTGTGGTCGGGTCCGTGGTCCTCGGGGTGGGGATTGAAGCCACCTGTTACCGGCCGCTCCGGAACGCCCCCCGGATCAACGCCTTGATCACGGCCATCGGCGTGTCGATCTTCCTCGAAAACCTCCCTCGGGTGTTCCCGTTCATTGGTTCAGACTACCGGAACCTGGCGGNTCCCCAGTTCTTCGCCAACATCACCCTGGGCGACGTCACCATCATCCCCATCAAGTTGATCACCCTGGTGGTCACCTTGGTCCTCACCGGGCTCCTCATCCTGGTGGTCGACTACACCAAGAGCGGCAAGGCCATGCGGGCCGTCAGCTACGACATGGGCGCCAGCGCCCTGATGGGGATTTCGGTGAACCGAACCGTCAGTTTCACCTTCGCCCTGGGGTCGGCCCTGGCGGGGGCCGGGGGGGNGCTGTACATCCTGAACTTCCCTCAGCTCGATACCTACATGGGCATCATGCCGGGACTGAAGGCCTTCGTGGCCGCCGTCCTCGGCGGCATCGGGTCCATCCCCGGGGCCATTGTCGGTGGGCTGATCCTGGGGTTGGCCGAGACCTTCACCACAGGGTTCATCTCGTCAGACCTCACGGGGGCCGTGGTCTTCGGGATCCTCATTCTGATTTTGATGTTCAAGCCCTCGGGGATCCTGGGCGTTCATCGCAAGGAGAAGGTGTGACATGCGCATCCTGAGGAATCTGCTTCTCCTGGGCGGGTTGTCGGTGGCCCTCTTTGCGGGGCTCTGGGCCCTGATCTCGGCCGAGGTGATCGACGATTACACCTTGCAGATCCTGTGCAGTGCGGGGATCAACATCATGGTGGCCCTCAGCCTGAACCTGATCTCGGGGTTCACGGGTCAGTTGGCCCTGGGGCACGCCGGGTTCTTGGCCGTGGGGGCCTACTCCACCGGGATTTTGCTCATCGCCCACGTCCCCTTGCCCCTGGCCATCTTGTTGGGGGCTTTGATCACCGCGCTCTTAGGGTTCCTCATTGGATTTCCGGCCCTCAGGCTCCGGGGCGACTACCTCGCCATCGTGACCCTCGGGGTGGGCGAGATCATCCGGGTTCTCATTGTGAACCTAGGCAGCCTCACCGGGGGGGCTTCGGGGCTCCGGAATATCCCCGGGTACGCCGAGAACATCATGGTCAACAACCCTGCGGCGTTTCTGTGGATCTTCCCGGCCGTGGTGCTGGCCGTGGCCTTGGTGGCCAACCTCATCCAGTCGTCCCCCGGGCGGGNGCTGATTTCGATCCGGGACGATGAAATCGCCAGCCAGTCCATGGGCGTCAATATCTTCGGGCGAAAGTTGATGAGCTTCACGGTGTCGGCGTTCATCGCGGGCCTGGCGGGCGCCCTCTACGCTCCCTTCATTGGCTATTTGGCCCCCGGGGGCTTTGACTTCCTTCGGTCGGTGTTCTTCGTGATCATCGTCGTCCTCGGGGGGATGGGCAGCCTCACCGGCACCCTCTTGGCCGGCCTGGGCCTCACCTTCCTTCAGGAAGCCCTCCGCACCAACGCCAAAGACTGGAGCCAAGCCGTGGCCGGCTTTCTGGGCAATGGCCTCGGGGGGGCGATTGACTTTGTCCCCATGAGCCAGGTGCTCTTCGGGCTCATCCTCATCCTGTTGATGATCTTCCGTCCCCAGGGGCTGTTGGGCACCTGGGAGCTCCGTTTGACCCAGTTGTTCCGTCGGAGGCGGCCATGACTCCTCTCCTCGCAGCCCGGGGCCTGTCCATGCAGTTCGGTGGGCTCAAAGCCGTCCAAGACTTCACATTGACCCTCGAGACCGGAGAATTGGTGGGCCTCATCGGACCCAACGGGGCGGGGAAGACCACGGTCTTCAACATGCTCACCGGGGTGTACGAACCCACCGAAGGGGCCATCGAGTTGCGCAACCCCCGGGGGGAGGTCGAGGTGATTTCAGGCCTGGCCCCCCACAAGATCACCCGGAAGGGGGTGGCCCGGACGTTCCAGAACATTCGGTTGTTCAAAAGCATGACCGTGTGGCAGAACGTCTCGGTGGCCCGGGACTTCCTGGTGCCGTACAACCTGGCCCAGGCCGTCCTGAGGTTGCCGCCCTTCGGGGCGGCCGAGGCGTCGATCCGCCAGGAAATCCAAGACCTGCTCACCATCTTCAAGATCGACGGGAAGGCCGATTGGGTGGCGGGAAACCTTCCGTACGGCGACCAACGGAAGTTGGAAATCGTCCGGGCCCTGGCCACCAAGCCGTCGGTGTTGCTCCTCGATGAGCCCGCCGCAGGGATGAACCCCCAGGAGACCCAAGAGCTCATGGACCTGATTCGGTTCGTCAAAAACGAATACAAGCTGACGGTGCTCCTCATCGAGCACGACATGAACTTGGTCATGGGCATCTGCGAGCGGCTGTTGGTCCTCGACTACGGACGCACCATTGCCCAGGGCCTTCCGGCCGAGATCCGGGCCAACCCTGTGGTCATCAAAGCTTACCTGGGGGAGGATGCCCTGCATGCTTGAAGTCCGGGACTTGCACGTTTTTTATGGGGCCATCCACGCCCTCCATGGGGTCGACTTCGAAGTCCAGCAGGGGGAAATCGTGTCCCTGATCGGGGCCAACGGCGCCGGAAAGACCACCACCCTCCATTCCCTCTCGTCGTTACTCCGCCCTAAATCCGGGACCATTCGGTTCCTCGGCAAGGACATCACCGGCCAGCCGGCGGAAAAGACCGTGAAGTCCGGGTTGATCCAGGTGCCCGAGGGGCGCCGGGTCTTCGCCAACCTGAGCGTTCGGGACAACCTGCTCCTGGGGGCCTTCACCCGGACCGACGGCCCGGGGATTGCCCAGGACCTCGAGAAGGTGTTCCATCGCTTCCCTCGGTTGAAGGAGAGGGAGAAGCAGGTGTCCGGTACCTTGTCGGGAGGCGAGCAACAGATGCTGGCCATGGGCCGGGCCCTCATGGCCCGACCTCAGTTGCTCCTGCTGGACGAACCCTCCATGGGGTTGGCCCCCCTCTTGGTCCGGGAGATCTTCAACATCATCGTCGAGATCAACCGGGACGGGACCACCATCCTTCTCGTGGAGCAAAACGCCCACATGGCCCTGGGGATCAGTCACCGGGCGTACGTCCTCGAAACCGGGCGGTTCGTGTTGTCGGGGACGGCCCAGGACCTCGCGGCGTCCCCCGAAGTGCGGAAGGCGTACCTCGGGGGCTGACGTCCCGTCACCGACGGCGTGACCGACGGGAGCTTTTTGGTTGTCCTTCGTCCGGCCGGGGGTTACACTCGAAAGAGGGTCGGGTCCGGTGCGCCGTCCTGGCCCAGGAGGTACCCTATGACCGTAGGCCAACGCATGACCAAGAACCCCATGACCGTCCGACCCGACACTCCGGTCTCCGAAGCCCAGTACACCATGCGGAAGGAGAGGGTCCACCGCTTTCCGGTGGTGGACAAGGACTCCCGGCTCCGGGGCATCGTCACCGAGAAGGATCTGCTTTACGCAAGCCCGTCCCCGGCCACCAGCCTCGATGTCTACGAGATGAGCTACCTGCTTTCAAAACTCACCGTGAACGAGGTGATGACCTCGGAGTTGGTGACGGTGGCCGAGGATACCCCCATTGAAGAAGCCGCCCGGGTCATGGTGGACCACAACATCGGGGGCCTGCCCGTGGTTCGAGACGGCCGGCTGGTGGGCATCATCACCGAGTCCGACCTCTTCAAGGTGTTCCTCGAGATGTTTGCATCCCGGCAGAAGGGGGTTCGCATGACGCTGGTGGTCCCCGAGGAGCGGGGTGAACTCGCCAAGCTCTCCGGGGCAGTCTCGGCCATCGGCGGCAACATCATCGCCCTGGGGACGTTTTTGGGCGAGGATTCGACCCAGACTTTGTTGACGATGAAAGTCCAGGATGCATCGGCCGATGCCTTGAGGAAGGTCGTGGCGCCCCTGGTCAGGGCCGTGGTCGATGTTCGGGAAACCTAAGATTCTCTCTAAAAGAACAATTCTCACAAACAATACCTTGTGAACCGCTGGACGCCGTGTTACCCTGATCACAAGGTTACCATGTCCCCAAAAAAGAAGTTGTTTTCCTTCCGAAAAGTCGGAGGGACCAATGTCGTGCCGCTGTACGGCAAAATTGTGGTTCTCTTCCTGTTCTTCCTCCTGGCCTCGAACCTGGCGACCAACTACATCACGTTGATCCTAGGCCGATCGGAGCAAGTGAAGTTGATGAACCAGCTCCTCGTGAAAGAGCTGAAAGAGAACTTTGTCACGGCGGGCAATCAATTCCAGGTGTACTCCTTCGAACACGACCTGGCGTCGAGCCGCTCGACTCTCACCCAGGCGGCCACCAAGGAACTCTCCCGGACGAATTCCAGTGCCTTTGCGCTGCAAGAAGACGGTACCTTCCTGTACTTTGCCTCACCCAACCTGAACGCCACGACCTTTACCGATGGGTCTGCCCTCCGGCAGTTGGACCAAAACCGGACCCAGGGCATCGAAGAGGGGCCCCTGGAGTACACCCTCGGGGATCGCTCCTACTTCGGCTACTACAAGTACCAGCCCGACTGGAAGGCCTACCTGGTCCGGGCTGAAGACAAAGAGTTGTTCTTCGCCGACAGCTGGAAGATCTTCTGGACCGTTTCGGTGCTGATCCTCCTCATCACCGTCCTGACGTCCGTCCTGGCCATCTACCTGCTCCGGCATCTGTTCCGGTTTGTCGATCGGATCACCGCCGAGCTCATGAAGATGCAAGCCAGCCAGGAGTTGGCGATCATCGACATGAAGGGCGCCCCGAACGACGACATCACCTACCTGGGGCTGTCGTTCAACGCACTGTCGGCGACGGTCCACAACCTCATGAGCATCTTCCGGAAGTTCGTGACCCAGGACGTGGCCAGCCGGGCCTACAAAGAGCGCGACATCCGTCTCGAGGGAACGAAGCAGGATCTGACTATTCTGTTCACCGACATCAAGGGCTTCACCTACATGACGGAGACCCTGGGGAACGACATCATCAAACTGTTGAACCTGCACTACGACCAGGCTATCCGGCAGATCCAGGACCGGGACGGCATCGTGGGTTCCATCATCGGCGACGCTCTCTTGGCGGTCTTCGGGACCATCGAGGGGGCCAAGGATCGCCGGGCGTACAAGGCCGTGGTGTCGGCCTATCGGGTCCAAGAAGTGGCCAGCCNCCTCCGGAGCGACATGCTCCGACGCCGGGAAGAAATCCTCGCAGAAAAGGGGCGACTCACCCCGGACGAAGAGAAGGTGTTCAAGGCCGTGATGATCGAAGTCGGCGTCGGGATCGACAGCGGCGAGGTCTTCTACGGGAACATCGGCTCCTACGTGCGGATGACCAACACCGTCATCGGGGACAACGTGAACTCGGCCTCCCGGCTCGAAGGTTTGACCCGGGTGTACCGGGTTCCCGTGATTGTGTCCGAGTCGGTCATGATGGAAGTGACGGCAGACACCCAGGAGTACCTGTTCGTGGAGATCGACCAGGTGCAGGTCAAGGGCAAGACCGTCGGCAAGCGGATCTATTGGCCCCTGAAACAAAGTGAAGTGGATGGGGTTCTGAAGGCCCAACTGACCCAGTTCTCCAAGGGTCTGAACGCGTACTACGAGGGACGCTGGCCCGAGGCCGAGAAGGACTTCCGGGCCTGCAAGCTCCCTCTGGCGGATATTTTCGTAGAACGTATTGCGGGGGCCACGGTTCCTGCGAATTGGAACGGCGTATGGACAATGACAAGCAAGTAACCGACCTGACCCAGGGAACCCGAGACCGGTTTCTCAACCAGCCCCTCCGTTCCGACAGTGCGGGTCGCAAGGGCTTCGACTTGGAAGGCGAGTTTGCGAAGAGCGCCAAGAACCGAAGCTTGCTCATGCCCATCGTGGTCGGGGTGTTCCTCGTCATCCTGGGGGTAGGGGCCTGGATTGCGTCTCAATTCACCGATCAGGCTAGTCAGAAGTCCACGGTGACCATTGGCTCGTTCGAGGATCTCAAACTGAAAGAGATTTTTGACACAGCCCGGCGGAACAAAGAAGATCTCGCGGCGGTCCAGGGGCAGATCGACCAGCTCCTCCAGGCTTCGGCGGTTCGGGTCGGGACTATCCAACAGTCGGCGAACTCCCAGGCGGAGATCGCCACGGTGAACGATCCCTCGGGGGCCAAGGCTAAGGCCATCCTCGCCGAAGCCGCCCAAAAAGTGAGGGCCGAGCGAGCCTCGTTGGCGGTCGCCCTCGCACCCCTCAAGGCCCAGGCCGACGCGATCCAGAAAAAAATCGACAGCTACGATGACCGCATCGGCCAACTCAACAAGAAGAATCAGCAGGTTCTCGACAGCCAACAACGGCTCTTTGACCTCGAGAAGGGCAAGATCGTCCAGGACTACGAAGCCCGCTTGAAGGACCAGTCGGCGGCCACCGCAGCCACCGTGGCCCGGCTGAAGGATCAGCGGGACGCCTTGGTCGACGCCCTGAAGGCCCGGCACGCCGAAGAAATTCGGCAACTCATCCTGAAGTACAATCCCATCTTCACCGACCCCGCCCTGGCCGCAGAGTTGCAGGACAAGGGAGCCAAGGCCGCTGCGTACCCGGGGCCCGCCTTGCCCGATCAGATTGGCTCCCAGAACCTCATCCCGGTGGATTTGCAAATGTCGTTGGCCAGCCGCGTGCAGCACACCCGGGAACTCCTCAGCCGCTTGAAAGACATCCCCTACGAGAACTCGGTTCCCCTTCTTTTGAACGCCCTCGACAACGCCATTGCCGATTCCCTGGCGGGGTACGACGCCTACTTGGCCCCCTTGGCGGCCCACATGACCACCCAGGATGCGACCATCGACCAACTGAAGAACGACTTGGCTGCGTCCACCGCCAAGGCCAACACCCTGGAAGCCAAACAGGGGAACCTTGCGCTGTGGGTGGATCGTTGGAAGTTGCCCGTGGAACAATACGTGTCCACCCTTCGGGACTGGGACGGAGTGCTGACCGATCTGCGGGATCCCTCGGATTGGCTCGCCATCCTCCGGGTCGACCGGGGCCGGGCCTTGGCCACCGCCCTGGCGGCCAAGCCCTCGGCCGGCTTGGCCTCGGTCCGGGACGGTCTCAACAACAACGAATTAGGAACGGTGACCCTGGAGCAAGCGGCCGATGGTTCGTGGCGCGCCCGGTTGGTTCACCTGTACGACCAGAGCCGACCGTTCAAACCCTTCGACCGGGTGGTTCTGAGCTTGCCACGCTAACAAATCATCACTAATATTTCATGTCCCCCTGACGGCCTTGACCTTGTTCAAGGCCGTTTCTTTTCCTATAATAACGTGCAATTTGCAGAGAGAGGTTTTTTTGGTATGAAGGTTCCCGTTGAGAAAATGCGCAACATTGGTATCAGCGCCCACATCGACTCCGGCAAGACGACG
>JGI26470J50227_1000081_pt1 | contig 45514 bp, 57 predicted proteins | sample FreactTroBogLake_FD_50227 | JGI IMG/M metagenome (IMG submission 50227)
TACTACCATCGGCAATGATGCCCTTCGCTCTTGCGGTGCGCTCGTAACGGTCAACCTGCCTGTATGTACTACCATCGGCAATGATGCCCTTCGCTATTGCGATGCGCTCGTAACGGTCAACCTGCCTGTATGTACTACCATCGGCAATGATGCCCTTAGCTCTTGCGGTGCGCTCGTAACGGTCAACCTACCTGTATGTACTACCATCGGCAATGATGCCCTTCGCTCTTGCGGTGCGCTCGTAACGGTCAACCTGCCTGTATGTACTACCATCGGCAATGATGCCCTTCGCTATTGCGGTGCGCTCGTAACGGTCAACCTGAAAAAACAAAAATTAAATACTAAATGTGTTGATGGCTATTTATTCGTTATAGAATCAGAAAAAACGTCAAAAGGTATAAAAATATATTCCGGCTATAACTTCTGCGGAATGGAGAAAAATGTAATCAGCAAACAGCCGTGTTTCGTGTCTGAGAAAGATGGATTTACGGCGCACGGCGAAACTGTTAAAAAATCTATTGGCGACCTGCAATTTAAAATCGTTGCTGAGAAACTTAAAAAAGACCCGATTAATAAGGACACGCTTTTTACGGTTAAATACTACCGCTTACTGACCGGCGCATGTGATATGGGTTGTCGCGACTGGATGGACAGAAACAAAGTGCCCTATACCGTTGTAGATAATCAGGCGGTTGAGGTTAAACCGATAAAGGTTGTTGATCTGTTGCCTATGCTGCAAAAATCAAATGCATGGGGTGTGGAAAAATTCAAATCATTAATAACATTTTAACCAAGTTCAGATTGACAGGGAAATCGGAAGAAAGTACCTGTTTTAACATCTTTTATTAACAACTAAAAATATCGCCCAAAGAGAAGATTAACAATTAAAAACAAATCTGATGAAAACGAAATCAAAGTCAAGAAACGCAGAGGAAATTAAACTAAGGAACGAATGGGGCTACAATCCAGTCCCGAAAGAATATCAAATAGCAGCCGCATTAATAGCCCTGTTTTCGGCACTATACATTTTTCAGGGCGTTGGTATTATTCACTTTTAAAATTGAATTATGAACCGCAAAACGCAAAAGCACGAACTGTTTATAACATTCTATGGACACACAAGACCGAGGAAGCAAAGGGTTTCGATTCGTGTATGGCTTAGCCGATTCTTCCCTGAACTATTATAACAACATCTCTTAACCAAATCAAAGTACGGTAATGGAAAATAGCACAGAAACAACGCAGAACATAGTAATTATCTGTTCAAGCTCCGACGAAAGGGATAAGGTTTTTAACATGTGTAAAGAAAGCGCACCTATTGGACTGTTTACGCACACGCACATACAGAAAATGCAAAGCGAATAGAAGCATCTGAAATAATCGAAAAAGGAATAGCAACAACCAAATGACCCTCACCCACCGACAAAAGCTAAGAGAAGCCCGATTGCATTTAAAATCTGCATGGGCTTGTTGGGAGGCGGCACTACTTACCGAGCGTGAACAATATTGGTGGGACATGGTACTGAAAAAACAAGACGAAATTTCTTATTTGAAAATGAAAGGAGTAAAAAGGTAAAAACTTAGATTATGAAACTAGAACAACAAGTATGCAGCCTAGAACAGGCAAAACGATTGCAAAAATTAGGAATACTCAGAAACTCTATTTTTCACTGGTGTGAATACAATGGCGCATCTAAGGTAATGCAGCCGAATAAATACGAAAGGGAAATGAGTCCCGATATATATTTCTCTGCTTTCACAGTTGCTGAGTTGGGGGTAATGTTGCCACTATATTATTATTCATACGAGGGTGACAGTGGCAGGGAGTGGTATTGTTTATATGACGGCGATGAAAGTCAATACGAAAAGTATGAGTTTACAAATTCACACACCGAAGCCGAAGCGCGCGCCAAAATGCTCATTCACCTGCTTGAAAACAACCTGACAACCACATCCGATTGCAATAACCGCCTCAACTCCTAACCATGACCATCCTTCCATTTTCCACACTACAACTTCTAAACCTGCTCGAATCGGGCATTTGGTTTCTGATAATAATATTACTGTCGGCTTTTGTATGGGCTTATTTCAGGCTTAAAAGGCAGTATGAGAGAAAATAACACCCCCAATTTTTAACAATCAAAATAGAAAAGAAATGAGTACTACAATAACAACATACAAAGCCCCTACCATAGCCGACCTTATAGCAGATAAGGAAATGGCTTTTGCGCAGGACGACCTTAATGTTATCCTCAATACACCCGTACCGCAAGCGTGGATAAAGACGCACCCAATGGTTAAAATAAAAATCAACGGGCAAGACACGCCGCTCCCCTACCTGCCTGTAAACCGTGTGAAATACCTGCTCAAAAGGATATACGGTAAATACGAATGGGAAGTAAAGGAGTGCAAGCAGGTGCTTAACGCAATGGTAGTAATCGGCAAGCTGACCATTACAAACCCCGTTACGGGAGAAAAAGAATCTCAGGATGGTATAGGTGCGGCAGCTATCCAAATGGACAAGGGAGCAACACAGGGAGACCTTACGGCGATCAAAGCGAATGCCATACAGATAGGCGCACCCGCCGCCGAAAGCTACGCACTTAAGAACGCAGCAGAGAAATTCGGCGACATATTCGGCGGCAACATTTACGACAAAGACGGCACAGCATATGCACCCGTTTTTAATGAGGAAGCAAGGAAATCATACACCCCACAAACTGACGGAAATGGAAAATAAAAATCAGGTTTTAGACTACACACCTCAGCAAACCGCAGCATGGTTTGAGCAACGTTTGGGACTTATCACCAACTCGGAACTACATAGGCTTATGGCTTACCCCGACAAGATAACCGCAGAAAGCGAACTATCTAAGGGCGCAAAGACCTACATAGAGGAATTGTTTTGGGAACTGGCGGACGGTTTCGCAAAAGAAGTAAAAGCGCGGACGTTGGAGTATGGCAACAATCAAGAGCCGAAAGCAAAGCAGAAACTCGCCAACTCTATAAAACAGACATTGCACGACTGTGAATTTATCCCGCACCCTGAATTTGTTTTTTACGGTGGTAGCCCCGAATTAGAGCCGGTAATTGTGAACGGATTGCGCACCACCACAGAGATAAAATGTCCCGCCACAGGGCGCAGCCACAATGAAAATATTGAGATGTGCAAGGCGTGGAAAGAAGACAATTCAGCATTACTTAAAACATATCCTGAATTGTATTGGCAGATAAACGGGAATATGCTTTTACAAAAAACCGATGTATGTGTGTTCGTGTCCTACCACGAAACCAAGCTATGTACTACCGACTATTTAGAGCATTATTTTCCAAAGGATGCCACAGCCATTGAGCGCATTAATATCCAACTACCAAAAGCCTATAAATACTATCAGGAATACGGCAAACGTCACGGGGTAGATGTTAATGCTCACCTTGCCGAAAGACATAGATTATATTTTGAAAATAAGAAACCATTTACTAACGCAGCATAAAAACAAAACATGATTAATTTAAGTATTGACCTCAGCAAGATTGACAAAACACGTATCGTAAACGGTAAAAATGGAGCAATGTATTACAACCTCACAGTTGATAAAAAACAAAGCCCTGACCAATTCGGAAACGACCATACAGTTTATCAGACACCTACTAAAGACGAGCGCACTAATAAAGCCCCAAAGGTGTATGTGGGAAGCGGTAAGGAGTTTGTATTTAATAGGCAACAAAGTACACCCGAGCAACCCGCCTATGTTCTGCCCGTCAGCAATACGCCACCTACACCCATTGACGACCTCCCATTTTAAAGCCGCCTAACACGAATCATTGTTAACAGGTAAAATAAAAGAGTAAAGTATGATTTCAAGACGAGTGGGAAAGAAACATTTGTGTCTATCGGTAAAGGGAGCATTAAAACAAGTACCCAATAATAGCAAATACAGTTTTGCCAATCATGACGACGGGCGACCGATGACAAACAAAGAGTTGCGGGTATATCTTGCAAAAGCAGACTTTGAAGGTAAGCTAGTTCTGCCAATGGGTGAATGTGACAACTTTGACGACCAATATGGATGCAGAGGGCATGACATTACTCTTTTGGTTCACGACTATGAATTTGAGGAAGGAAACGGATAATTTTTGTGTGAGGTAAACCCATGCTGCACTTTTTTTAAAACTCTAAAACGAACATTATGCATAAGAAATCGTTTATGCCGCCTGACACCAGTTTGCAAGCCCATGACGGGGTTATTGAGCGCAAACAAAAGATAACCCACGCCGATATAATTATGAACGCTCTAAAGGTTAAGAAATTCGGCAACTATGAGGAAATAGCAATGTTCTGCAATCTTACATCTATGCAGGTTATACGCCGACTTTCTGAACTGGAAAAAGCAGGTAAGATATTTAGGACAGGCAGAACAAGTAAAACGTTTTCGGGTGACCGTGGCGAGGTTTGGGCTATCCTAGAAAAACCGTCAGTAACACAACAGCAGACACTTTTTGCCGCATAACCAACACTAACACTTAACGCCGTCCTGTTTGGGCGGGAAATGGAGAATATGAAAACAAAAGAGCAATATCAGATTGACAGGGAAGTTATAGAAGCAAACAGGGAATATAAACCCATGCTCATTAACGATCACTTCCAAAATTACAAGTCATACAATATCCCAAAGGCGCAACTGATAATTGCGGATATACCCTGTAACATTGGTAAAAACGCTTACGGCTCTAACCCGTCATGGTATATTGACGGCGACAATAAAAATGGAGAAAGCGAAAACGCTAACGCTGCCTTTTTTGATACCGACAGCGATTTTAGGATAACTGAATTTTTACACTTCTGTTCTACGCTATTGATAAAAGAACCAAAAGAGACGGGTAAAGCCCCATGCATGATTGTATTCTGTGAGTTTGAGCAACAATTTGAACTTATACAAAAAGCCCCTAAATACGGTCTGAACGGATATATAAATCTTGTTTTCAGAAAGAATTTCTCAGCACAAGTTTTAAAGGCAAATATGCGCGTGGTTGGGAACTGTGAATATGCCCTAATTCTTTATCGGGATAAGTTGCCAAAGTTCAACAATGAGGGTAAGATGGTTTTTAATTGCCTTGACTGGGTAAAAGATAATACAACGCCGAAGATCCACCCCACACAAAAGCCCGTTAAGCTTTTAGAAAAGCTGATAAGGATATTTACAGACAGGGGCGATGTGGTTATAGACCCTTGCGCCGGTTCAGGTTCGACCCTATTAGCCGCTTCTCAATGCGAACGCAGATCATACGGTTTTGAGATCAAAAAGGACTTTGTAAAAGAAGCAAAGGAAAAAGTATTAGGTACGTTTCAAAAAAACTTATTCTAATCCCATCACCTGAGTAACGAGTTAAAAGAAATTGGAAAAACTTATGGCACACGAATGTCCGATATGTTATATGAATTGTCATTGCGGAGGTGATATAGATGATATGTGCCTAGACGGTACAGACGAGCAATTGCATTGCACCCATTGCAATGAAGATGAGGAAGATGAGGAAGATGGGGAAGACTGGGAATGTCCCAAATGTGGTGAATGGAATGGGGATCACGACGATAAGTGTCCGCTGAGAAATCCGTTTTATGATAGCAATATAGATTAAATAAACAAAAGCTACCAAAGGATTGCCGTCCCGGTAGCTTGGTGAAAAACAAAATTATGAAACTACCAAATCATAAAATATATAGACCCGTTGAAATTCCCCTGATTTGTGACGGAATGGGGATATACGAGCTTGCTTGTTGGTCCGACTATGCTTACAGGCATAAACTGTCTGATTTAGCCATAGAAGTTGACAGGTGCGTTAAGAAACTGCCTTTAATAGATCAGGCGCAACTTAATAAACTGACATACTACAAACCGTATGTTTTGGAAATGGTAGGGTAATTTAAAAACAGGTAACTATATACTTATTTAACATAAAATGTAAAACAATATGGAACTACAATTTGATTACATAAAATGCCCCTTAAACCGTTATACGTTTAAGGTCAAGAATATTAGGGAATGGGTAGAACGTAATTGCGAAGGCACAACACTTAATCTATTTGCTGGAATAACAAAGTTAAATATAGATGAAATACGAAACGATTTAGACACTATTGATGCTATTGCTGATTACAGGATGGATGCACTTGATTTTGTAAAAAAATGGAAGGGAAAGAAGTTTGACACTATACTACTTGACCCGCCATATGCGTATCGTAAAAGCATGGAAATGTATAAAGGAATAAGATGCTCGCCTTTCAGGCAACTGAAAGATGAGTGTCCGAAGATATTATCTCCAAACGGTAAAATAATCACTTTCGGCTACCATTCAAATATATTTGGTTCAGGTCGTGGATTTATTGTTGAGAAAATTGCACTATTCAGTCATGGTGGGGCTATTCACGATACAATAGCATCTGTTGAACGTAAAATTAACAATCAAGGGTAAATAAGTATATAGTAATTTAAAAACAATACCGTGCTACTTGGCGGCGGCACGGCATAAACATCAATCGTTTGTTACATAGTTTCAAATTATGTGCCAAACGCAATAAAGAAAACGTTAAAGCACAATTTTTAATTATGGCATTAAGAGATCAGCCCTACTTACCCCTATATGTTCAGGATTTTATGACGGATGAAAAGTTGGCAGAATGTAGCGCAACAGCTAACGGGGTTTACATACGTATTATGTGTCTTTTACATAAATCAGAGGAGTACGGCACTATTTTGCTTAAGCAAAAGGATAAGCAAAACTCAAGCAAAAACATCAATTTCGCACACAAACTTGCAAAATTTATGCCATATCCTTACTCCGATGTTTTGTCGGGTTTGGAGGAATTATTGAACGAAAATGTTTTGATGATTGAGGGCGATAAGCTAATACAGAAGCGGATGTTAAAGGATTCGTGCATTAGCGATAGTAGGTCAAAAGCAGGTAAAAATGGGTACGCCTCAAAAACTTTTGCTCAAGCAAAACCTCAAGCAAACAGTCAAGCAAATCCTGAATATGAAAATGAAAGTGTAAGTTATAATGAGGGTATAGGTAATAATATAATTCCCGACTTTCAAAATTTTGTCCCTCCTTCTGTTTTAGATGCCGTAATTGTCAGACCTCCGAACGCACCTGAATTTCAAAAAGTGTTAGAATTTTTTGTAGGTCATGGGAAAACCGAGGCAGACGCAACAACTTTCTTTAATCACTTTGAAGGATTAGGATGGAGAAAAGGAATATCCCCAATATTCGCATGGAGATCAATTGCAAACAACTGGATCGCTAACATTCCCAATTTCATTAAAAACGAAAACGACAAAAAAGATATTCCAATTTCCCCTGCTGAACAAAAACTACTAAACAAATACAAAAGATAACTATATACTTATTCACCCTAAAAAGAAAAACGAGATGAAAGACATAGATTTTAATAATGCTTTAAAAGCACTTGTAAAATGAAAAAGCGACTACTTATATCTTTTATCGGGGGTAGAACATCGGAATTTATGCTATGGTGGTTAATGAACAAATGGGAGGACAGACACCTTTACGATATAATAGTTGTATTTGCTAATACGGGTAAAGAGGTAGAAGGAACGTTGTTTTTTGTTGACGAGGTGGCGCAGGAATTTAACATACCTGTTGTGTGGGTGGAGGGCTACCCAAGCGATAAGGGTAAAGGTTGGGCAGTCAATCATAAAATTGTCACCTATGAAACAGCCAGTAGAAACGGAGAGCCGTTCGAAGCAATGATAAAAAAGTTAGGCATCCCTTGTAGTGAAGCTCCATTTTGCTCAGACCAACTAAAAAGAAGTGCTATTGAAAGCTATTTACGTTCGATAGGTTGGGAAAATGGTAGTTATGATGTAGCTATTGGTATTAGGATTGACGAACCTAAAAGATACAAAACCAAACGAGGGGTAAGGAAAGTAAAGAAAAACAGGATTTTACCATTGGTTGATATTTTCCCTGTTGATAAGAAATGGATTTTAACATGGTGGAAACAACAAACATTCGACTTAGACATACACGAGGATGATGGGAACTGTGATAACTGTTGGAAAAAGAGCGACAAGGTTTTATATCGAAACGCCATAAGAAAACCTAAATCTTTCAACTGGTGGCAAAGAATGACAGATACATACCAATGTATAAGGGTTGAAGGGGTAGTGAATTTCTTTAGAAAAAACAGGTCACCCAAAGACATTATCTGTCAGGCACAAAAGACAACACAGGAGGAAATAAAGCAACAATCATTATTTGACGAAGTATATGCATGTGGTGAAAGCTGCGAACCATTTTAAAAGATGGGTTTTACCCACCCTTAGCAGTATTGCAATAACAGGGTAAATAAGTATATAGTTACCATACAAAAAATAAATAATGGCACTAAATATAAAAAAAGATTTCAATAATAACAGATCGCGCAAGCCAGACTTAACAACTTTGGTTTACGGGAAAATACCACCTCAGGCGCCTGAATTTGAGGAGGCTATTCTTGGTTGTTGCTTACATGAAAACGGACGGCACACATTTGAAATTGTGTTGGGTATAATTCAACAGCCTGATATTTTCTATGTAGATGCTCACCAAAAGATATTTGCAGCCCTATTGCGCATGTATGAAGCTCATTTGCCTATTGATTTGCTTCTTACCACGGAGGAATTGAGAAAATCTAATGAATTAGAATTGGTTGGCGGTGGTTATTACCTGACAAACCTTATGCGTAAGGTTATCACAGATGAAAATGTAGAATTTCATTGCAGGGTAATAGTTGAGAAATTTATTCAGCGTGAATTAATACGCATTTCAGGTAATTGCATTGGTGACGCTTACGAGGATAATACAGACCCTTTTGATTTGGGAGAAAAAATAAGCGACGAACTATTTAAAGTTTTATCCGGTAACATCAAAAAAGAACCTAAAAACATATCCTTAAGTGTAAAGGAATTATCAGAAAAACTTGAGGAACTTAAAAAATCAAAAAGCGATTTAACGGGTGTGCCGTCAGGATTTTCTGAACTGGACGCAATAACGGGAGGATGGCAAAAATCAGACCTTACTATACTTGCCGCCCGTCCTTCTGTTGGTAAAACGGCATTCGCAATAGCTTTATCGCTTAATGCAGCATTGGCCGGTAAGCCAAGCGTAATTTTTGAGTTGGAGATGAATACGGGGCAGGTAATTATACGTATGGTATCATCTGTTGGAGAAGTTGAAATGCACCAATTAAGTCACCCAAAAAATATGACGGATGATGAATGGAGTAGGTATTACGCCGCCGCCGATAAAGTTGGAAAATTGAAAATATTTATTGATGATGAAGGAGGATTAAACATTTTTGAACTACGGGCAAAAGCAAGGAGATTAAAGCAAAAACACGATATAGAATTAATAATTATTGACTATCTGCAAATAATGTCAGGAATTGGAGGCGAGGGAAATAGGGAGCAGGAAATTAGTAAGATCAGCAGGGATTTAAAGAAATTGGCTAAAGACTTAGATGTTCCGATTATCGCATTATCTCAGCTTAACCGGAGCATGGAAAATACTAATGGAGAGTCAACGCGAGATCCTAAGTTATCAGATTTGCGGGAATCGGGAGCTATTGAACAAGATGCAGACAATGTAATTTTCATACACGATCCATCTGCCAAGATGATTGCCGCCAATAACATGTTTATGGGAAAGAAAATCATAAATATAGCTAAGGGTAGAAATATCGGGGTTCATGTGATACCCCTTGAGTTCAATAAAGATATTCAGAGATGGCGAGATGTTGACCAACCGAGTAATCAATTCCCGACAGAAAAACCGCCCGACAACCCCAAAGCAGGAATAAAAGGCGACTACAACAACTTCAACCGAAAAGACTGGGAATAACCCCACATTTTTAACCAAAAAAAGAAAGAAAGATGAAAACATTTGAACAGCTAATCAAAGAACATGGGATTTGGGCTGATGCCACTTTCCCGAAAGGAACTGCACAAGGCGCATTGATTCACGGTATGCGTGAGGCGCACGAAGTTATTTTAGATTTTGAGGAAATGGCTTCTAAGGAAAGTAAAGCGGTTGAACTTTCTGATTTCTTAGGATGCATATTTGATGCAGGCAGAAGATTTGGGGTAGATACAAAAACAGTTGCCCGAATGCTTGATTACTTATGCGATACGAGCGTTACTCTTATCGACGTGCGAAATGCATTTGATTTAAAGTTACAAATCAACAAGGGGCGCACATGGAAAGACAATGGCGACGGCTCATATTCACACGTAAAATAACCCCACCAATTTTTAACTTTTAAAACGATATTATGAAAAACAATGAAGGATTGCAAGACAACAATTCTCCGATAGTTCAGCAATCAGTAACAAGAGTTGAAGTAATCGACCATACCAAAAAAGATAATTGCAGATGTTATGTAAAATACGATGCAAAAGTGGTGTCACTAAGCTACCAAGATGACGGAAGGACATTGAAAATATTTATCTCCTAACCCACTCTTAATTAAAAATTGAAATATGAAAAAAGTAATAGCCGCTGTTAAATGTTCGCTTTACATAACATTTATTAGCGTACTCGTTTTTGGCGGCAGTGCGCTTTTCTTTATGCCTATCCTTATCGTAATGGGTGGGGGTAACGCTTGTTATCTTTTCCTTTACATACCGATTATTTTCATAATTGCTTTTGTGGGTGAAATATTTAAGAAATGACCTTTAAACTCCACAACCTCGAAAAGCTGCCAAACGGGATGTATAGGGTGCGAAGTGGCGCAATGGTATCAAAAACGGAAAATAAAGCCCCATTTGCCAAGAAAACGAGCAATCAGGGCAATATTAGGGTGGTTGTTGACGGTATAAATTTTCAAAGCAAGAAAGAAGCCGAAAGATACACCCTGCTAAAGTTGCTAGAAAAGACCGGGAAAATACAAGATTTGAAAAGACAGGTGCCATTTGAATTAAACAAAAACGGGACACATTCACTTATTTACTATGCGGATTTCTGCTATTACGAAAATGGGGTGTATGTGGTGAATGATGTTAAGCCATTCGATAAGAAGTCGGGAAAGTTCAGATTGTCGCAGTTGTTCAAAAAGAAGTCAAGATTAATGTTTAAACTTTATTCGATAACTATAAAATTAAGCTGAGAAATGATAGAGTATAAATACTATAAAGAGTTGAGGGATTTTGCGGAAAAATCAGGTTTGCCATTTGATAAAGAAACAATGCGACTATATGTAAAAATGGTTGAAAAGTTTACCGAGGCTCAAGGTAAGGAAATTGTGAAATTAAAAATGAAAAATCTTGAGGGACGGTTACAGCATGGTGAAATTGGCGTAAACAGAAAAGAGATAAAAGAACATCTTAGGATTTGCAAAAGGGTGGTAAACGGTATAGATGAAGCAATGAGAATGCCCGTGAATTTTGTTAGAGGCTCTCGCATAGCTAAATTAATGAATGAGTTAAACAATACAATTTTTATGGTGGGATTTTCTGTAAAAGAAAATTCATCTATTGAGGGTAAAGCGGATTTTGAAGATGAGTTAATAAAGATATTTGCCGCCAAGCAAGATGATTTATTGTTAAAAGCCGCCTTTGATGGAACAAAAAGGCGAAATCTCACATTTTCATTAGACTTAGAAAACGGAAGTAGCGGGACAGTTAATTACAACAAGAAAGAATCGCGTTTTGATTTTATAGAATATTCATTACATGGCTACGCCAAACAAATACCACTTTAAAGTAACCACATTTTAAACAACTAAAAAGGAAAGTATGAACGAAAAGATAAAATCAGCATCCACCGTAGAAATGAGAATCGTAGTAGAACTAACGGAAACATAGGCGAGATTCTTAATACTTATGACCAAATGGGGTACTAAACCTTTTATAGATTGGTTTACCAAGCACCTTACAAAATATGATTTGAAGCCTTTAATATCAGGTGTAGAGTCTTTGTTTAAAACCATAAATAACGAATTGCCACAGCACATAAAGAAGATTGATAAATCGAGAGAAATACTATCAACCAAATGACGCTCCGCCAATGGTCAGAAACCGAGAAACGATTTAAAAAATAGAAACCATGTTAACCAATATATCCATGTTACCGACAAGTATAGTTTATGCAATGCCATGTTTGCAGAAGCAAATACCCGTATTGATTGAGGAAAATGTAATAGCCGACATCTGTAAAGCCTTTAATGTTTCGTGGGAAGATGTAATGAGCCATAACAGAAAGACCAAGTTTAAATATGCCCGTTGGTTTTTTTGGAAGATACTAAGGTCGCATGGTTACTCATTGGCTATATGTGGTGGCTATTCAGGACATGACCATACATCTGTGATAAACGGGATGCGGAATATTGACAGGGACATTGAAAATATTTGGGAGTTATGGTATGCATGGGAGAAAGTTAAAAAACATTATAACGGATAAAACTAGACAATATGCCACTAAGAAAATGCCCCGTGTGCGGGAAAATGAAACACCACGTGCCCGCAAAGATAAGAAAGTACAAAGTCCATTATTGTAGTCAGCAATGCCAGGGCGCGGAGAAGTACACATGGATTGGGTATTTAGTTGCCAACTCTCCGAAGTTGAGCCGTAATGTTATGGCAGAGCATATAGGTATAGAACTAACAACCTTGCGGGGATGGATAAGCGACTTTAAGCGCATCGGGATAAAGTTGGGCTACAAACCTATCGCAACCGCTGATAAGAAAAATGCCAAACGGCTGAAAGTTGGTACTGTCCGAATCCGCGAAAGCCGAGGTATTGAATATAGGTATATAAAAACTTCCGAAGGGTGGCGTGTGCTAGGTCGTGTAATTCCGAAAATAAAAGACATGTCGTTACAACGCAAGAAACAGAAACGGCAGGATTTTGACAGGCAGACCATGAGGAAAGCCCCGAAGCCTGAGCCTAAGAAGTTGCCGAGCAAGATAACCACTTTTGATCCGCTGATACATAAAATGGTTAGGATTGATAGTCGGACATACAAACAAGTACTTAAAATCTCAGCATAACTAAAATTAAAACGTATGGAAATGAAAGTACTCCACCTGATACTAAAAAAGAAGTGGTTTGACATGATCCTTTCAGGAGAAAAGAAAGAGGAGTATAGGGAGTTTGGCGATTATTGGCTAAAACGATTATCTAATTTCTTTGAAACAGCGGGGTGTATAGAAAAATCGAAAGAATTTCCTGATGGGTATGAGTTCAACCACTATGACATTGTTTGTTTCCGGCATGGATATGCGGCAAACGCACCTGAGATACGAATTGAGTGCTTAGGTATCAAAGAGGGTAGGTGTCGTCCGAATTGGTCTGACAATGCAAAAGGGACGCATATAGTTATCTCCCTCGGCAACATTATTTCAACTAACAATATTTCTTAACACAAAACAAAAATTATGAACAAGGTAGAAATGAGTAATGAAGAAAAACTAAGGATATACGCAGCCTATTTGCCATGCAAAGCGTTTGACATAATTGGTAATCAAATAGTAGATGTTGCGGGATATAGCCACGATACGGGGATGCTCGAATTTTGGGCAATGAAAGATCACAATGATTCCGCTCGAAAGGATATAATTGTGGCTACGGACGCTACACCCCATCCGATTTACTAACGCTCAAAATAGTGGAGGAGAAAAAATTATGATACAGAAAAACAGTTTACGAATAGGCAACCACGTACTCTATAACTCCGAAATATGCGAAGTGTTCGGGCTACTCTCTCAAAATGTGCTATTTAAGAAACCCGATAAGACGATTGTCGAGGTGCATTATGGTGAAATGGGGTTGATGGGGATTGTAATAACCGAGCAACTACTAAAAGAGATGTGCGGTTTAATAAATTACCATGTAGGGGGTGAATGGTACAAATTAACGCCCCTGTATTTTTTGTCGAGCGACAAAAGAAGCAAAGGTTACTATACAATCTACAAAGAGATAATGCTAGATGAATGTAGTAGCATATCCCCTGCGTTTAACATGTATCACACTTTGGAAAACCTTTTTTATAACTTAACCAATTCAGAACTCCCGACGATTTGAAGGAAAATAAAGAGATTATGATACGTATAAAATTACAGCCAATTAAAGAATGGCAAGAGAAAGAAGGTACTGAAGTAACAGGCAGGATATGGATTTATGTTGGTAAACTTCATGTAGGGATATGCACCCCTATAAAAAATCCAACCGCCGACATTCCTAAGTTTCGTTTTTCAAGTATGAATTACGGATTGCTTGAAGGGATGGACTCTATGGGTGCAAATAACCCTACCCCACCACACAAAAAATAAAAGCAACTACATACCAAAGGAACGATTTGGGTTTTTTGCTGTACTCGATTTCTCTTTCTAATTGACGTGCGTAGATGTTCATAAAAGTTGTATATTTGTGGGGTAATATTGTAGCTCAGTTGGTTAGAGCCGTTCGGGTCATGGGTTCAAGTCCCTTTTTTATTACATAAACTAGCAGTCGGGGCAATACGGCTGCTTTTTTATTTTAAGGAATAAAATCGGGAGCATTTACACCCCATTGAAATAAATATGCCTCGCATAGCCTGCGTTTTTTCAGCCCTTCCACTTCAACCAATTGTCCATTAACATGCGCTTTATCCCATTTCAGAAAGTCAGCGGTAATGACATCGAAATCGAGGGGTTTGGAATTAACAGATATTCTCAAAGATGAACTGTCCCAAGCACCTTGACCGACATTATAAATGAAGCAACAAAGAGCATCAAATTGCGCCTGAGTAAGGTTATCGGCTTTAGTTGCATTCAGATGGTCGATAAAATGCATTAGGGCGTTAACAAGGCATGCTTGCGCTTCTTCTTTGGTACACGTTTCACCTTCATATACTCGGTCTTGATTAGGATAATACGTAGTTCCGTAACCGATTGTCCATATTCCGGCAACATCTTTGTAGGCCGTTAATCTCAGACCTTCAAAATGCTCTAACAGGTCAAATAATAATTGTGATGGTATCATTGAAATGGTTTGTAACAGATGAAGTAAATACCAAAAGCCAAAGAGCCTAAAATCAATATGACCAAACCCGTAAATAACAGGTCTAGCCATATCGACTTAGGTTTTTTGGTGTTCATTTAGGCAGGTATTGTTGATTCAACAACATTGAGCAAGGTAAGCCCAAGTGTAAGCCAAATACCATTCAGCAACTTTGGAGCAAGCACTTTAGCCGCCTCAATCTGTTCCCTTTTCTTGTCATTAGTTTCTACCGCTGCTATTGAAGCCTCGGCAACTGCGATAAAATTTGCAATTCGTTTCATGTTAAAATCTGTTTGTTCCCTACTCTTTGATGACGGATTTTCGGGTATCTCCGTTAAGCGTTTTTTGGTACTGGCGTTGAATTGGCTAGCCCGTCAGTCATTTGTTTAATTTGGTCTGAATGGTTGTCCATCAACTTTTGCATTTGCGTGTCGTTCTTGGCATCTGATGACGCTTTGATAAGTGCCATTACGCATGTAGAGAACGCCCCGCCAATACATGCCTCAATTGCTGTTGTGGTGGCATCCCCGCCCACTCCCTTTACGCAAAACATTACCATAAGGGCTAAGAGGCATGCCGCCGATAATATAAAAGATGCCCATTGTTGGAAAGTACCTTGTTTCATATTGTTGATTTAAGAGTTAATTACTTTACTTTGATGTTATGGTTATACTCAGCCCGTTCCTTATTTGCCTGCGCCTGTGTCGCATCCGTTTAAAATGTTCTCAAGGTGCGTAACCCTACTTTCGGTCGACCTGCGCCATTCCTGCCAGTTACCCAAATCAGCACCCAGGAATATGCATGGAACAAGCCCTATAATCAGGATCACAATTATTTTCCTATTTTCTGTTTTGGAATTTGGCTTTGTAATAATCGCTGCCAATTGTTCTAAATCTTCGTTACTCATTATTAAAGGTTTTTAGTGTTTAATGCCTATTTGTACAAAATCTGTTTCTGATAATTGAACTAACTTAAAGCTATCGGGCTGTATCGCTCTTGCACTATCAATCTGCCTTTTAAACTGACTTGCATTATTAGCGAAAGAATCAACCACGTAATAACCATATTTTGTTTGCACACTATTCCAATAACTATCATTACTAATATTAGATACACGACCTAACATTAACAAATGAAACCAATAAGGAATTACATAATACCACATTATCTTGGTTTACTTAATTTTAAATTACGATTAGATTCTGCATTATATAAAGAAGTAATCATTGCTGTAGTTAATGCGCCGCTTGAAATCCAAGCGCAAGCAAAATTATCAGCCGTAAAAAATCCAACCGTACCAGCAACATTCCAAGCACCTATTGTTATTGATTGATTTACCGAAGCAACAAACGATTGCGCACCTGTTATTTTTTGAACACCATTTAATGAAAATGTTTGACCGCCGCTAATTCTTTGTATATGCCAATATCCTTTTCTACTTGAATTTGAAAATGATACTTGAGCATTTGAATTTGAACCACCAAAAGCGTTATTACCGCTTACCCAAGCTTGAATATTAACGCCGTTAGTTCCTGCGTTACTTGTTGCATTTCCACCGTTTACGTTAAAAGATGTTGTTCCAACTTCGCGTATAACTAAACCCATTCCTAAATTAACTATTGATTTAGTTGAAGGATTGAAATTTGTATTAACATAACTACTTGTGCCATTTGTTGTAACACCGCTATCGCTATTTGTTGGACTACCTACAAAAGATAAAGTAGTTACACTTGGATGAAGAAAATCATATTTTTGTGAAGTTGCCGTGTTACCATCAAAATGCCAAATAGCACCATTTGTAAAACTATCTGTTATTCTAACAAAAGTTCCATTATTGTCAATTCCATTATTATTTATTTCAATATCATATTTCATATCTATTCCAACGTCATTAGCAGTTATAGTATTATTTCCTACACCTACATACGTAGAAATAAATGCCGCCGTATTAGAAGGTAAGTATGTTTGTCCTAAACAACAACAAGAAGAAATTAATATTAACAACAATATTCTCATGGCGGTGTTATATAATTTGAACCAAAATCAATAATTGATTTACCTAACCAATCCGCGTAATACATTTGAAGTATCAAAGCAGGCGTAGCTACCGTATTGCCGCAAAATGGTTGACGACCCGCATTGTATGCAATTGCAAAATTTGCTCCTTTTAAATAAACCGCCGCAGGTGCATGAACGCTTTGTTGATTGTAAAAATAAATTGTTATCTTATTATTTGCACCACCACCACCTTGAGGTGTGTTAGTAAACCCTGCAAAAGCAAAAGTATCAAATGCATTTACCGTATCAAGAATAACAACACAACTTTGTCCACTTGTTGCAGTTATCGTATTTGCATGAACCGCTGTAACAGTATATGAAGTTGGTGAAGAAACAGAAACTGTATAAACATTAGTACCCGTTATTAATGCGATTCCATAACCCGCAACGAGTGTTGTAGTTGCCCCGCCACCGCCGGCCGCTGTCCACGTGTAACCATTTGCACCGCTATTAACCGCCAATACCTGATTAGCTGTACCAATTGGAACCTGCGTTAGTTTCCCGTCCGTAGTGCTACCGTAGAAAAGCCCGTATTGCGAAGTCATGCCTTTGAAAAATGTATTACCCGCGCTATCAATGGTCAGCCTGTTATTAGCTGCTAAAGTGCCGCCCGTGAATATCATTACAGGTTTGTTATTCGATGTGCCAATAGCCAAAGAATCTGTTGAATACACATAAGCCCCGTCTGCCCCGTTGATAGTCCATGTTCCCGCTGCTGAAAAGCCACTACCATTCATACCTATATCAACGTAATGGGTTGTTTCTGTTCCATTATCAGCGGTTACAACATAATCACCGCTTGCGCCTGTCCCATTGCTTTGGTTGCGTAAGTTCACTTGCAGATAGTTGTTTTTAGTCCCTTCATTGTCCTCGAGGCAATTAACTAAACCCGTCATAGCCGAAACACCATTTGCGAGTATCATAACGCTATCTGATGCTATCGGGCTACTAACCGTAGGATGGGTAGATAAAACCGCTGTTGATCCGCTGCCCGTTGTCGTTGCTGCGCTTATAGATGTTCCGTTACCTGCAAGAATAGGGCTGTTAATTGTAGTTGATAATGTAAATGCGGGTGTAGTTGTTGATGTGGCTACCGTTCCCGCAAAGCCATTGGCAGATACTACCGATGCGCTTGTTACTGTGCCCGTTCCTTTGGTATTTATTGCCGTGGTTAGCCGGGCCTTAGCCGTGTCAACATCAAACTTTGTAGGAATCAATGACGGGGTATCTGAGTAGTTTATTTTAGCAAGTAAATCTGTTTTAGTCGCTAAATGTCCCGCTGATGTGTCGGGAGTGAGTGTTCCTGTTGTTGTGATTGTCCCGCCCAAAAGGTTTGTTCCGGCTGCGACTGAGGTAACGCTACCGCTACCCTTATTATTAAATGTCTGAAAATCCGTACTGTCAATGTATCCCGCAACGTGAATAGTCGCCTTTGGCATCGCTACGCTGCCCGTTGTTGTTATCGCGCCGCCTGTTAATGGGTAGGTAGTGCCGACAGATGTAACTGTTCCAGTAGTAGGAGCAGGATAAACATTAGCCTGTGAAACCTTGCCTTTAAAAGTATCTGCCGTAGCATTATGACCCGCTGCGCTTATATCTGCCTGAAAGGTAGTTTTCTTAGTAAATGTATCGTTGCCGGTGAACTTAAAATTAGATGCCTGATTTAGAGAAATGTCTACAACTGCGCCGACTCCACCTGCTGGATTTAAAACAATCGTCCCGTCGAGGTCTGATAATGAACCTACAACCGTTGGCGGGGTGTACCAACCAAATACACCACCAATAGAACCTAAGTATTTACCTGCCTGAGAAGTTGGATTGACTGTCGAATATGGAACGTAACCGCCTGCAATTAAACTATCTTTCTTATGAACCACTAAGGCTATACTGTCGGCTAATCTGTTGCTTAATGAAATAGTGTCCGATGGGTGGAGATAAGTGCCGATTGGTTGATAGGTAGCGTTTATCCTGTTACGAAATGTGTCAATATCAAATTTAGTAGGGATTAAATTGGGCGTATCAACATAGCGCATATATCCAACTAAAGAAGGAATAGATGAAGTTATACGAACTTTTGCCGTATCAACATCGTATCTTGAATATATTTTACTAGGCGTATCACTATAAGGAATGAATATTGTTGAATTAAATGCATTTGAACCTAAAGTATTCCATAATTGATAAAATCCCCAATATGGCATAAACTTACCATTTGCACTTGAATCATTTGTTAATGCATAGTTTCCTATTGGTTGATATAAACTATTTGAGTAATTACGCTGCGCTACCGTGTCAAGTGCAAATAACCATGTAGGTAAATAGTGAAGTAATGAATCTTTTTGTCGGGTAACTGTGACGTATATTGAACTATCTGCGCCCGATATACTCGCTCTGATTGCCGCGCAACTATCATTTAATGTTGTTTGAGATACGCCACCGATTGAAGCCGCCGAAATACTATCAACATAGCGTTTGCTTGTCAAAGTTTGCTTACCATATCCGTCATTATACATAACGGTTTTAGTAAGTGCAGAATCAAACCATATCATTCCCGTACTGTCGGAACCTACAAAATCAGAGAACTTACGCGGCATCTGAAAGAAGGTATTAACCTTAATCCCACCGTAGTAATTTGATAAAGTAGTTGCGCTATGCCCATCAGGATAAGTATTACTTTGCCCGTAAGACAGCCCCGAAATAAAAAGCAGGAATATTGATAGGTTTTTCATTAATGGTCAAATTTTATTGTAGCTCCTGCGTCGTATGTTGCTGATACGCTGACGATAGTTGTTATGCTTATCAGGCTAGACGCTTTTACCCTTATTGGCTGCATACGTCCGTTACCGTAACCTGTAGTCGATGCAGATATAATTTGAATTGTCTGAGTGGTGCTATTCTCATCCGTAAATACCACATTTATAGACACATTGCCGGCTACTGCAGTAGGATTTAAATAAGCACCTATAATGTAAGTTGCGTTAGCTGCCGGAGTTGTGTATGTTCGTATCGTCGCGCCAGATGTCAGCCCCATAGTGTCCACCTGAGCCACATTAGATACGGACGGTATATCGCTTGTAAATGCGACTGTTCCGCCCTTTGCGGGGATATAGACATCAAAAGCGCATCCTAATCCCGTACAACCTACCGTAATCGTATCTGCTGCAAATTTTATATTCTGAGTAATATTTGTTGTTGTCCCTATATTTAAATACGTATGCGCTATACCTGTTGATAAAAAATTACTCTGCCACATTTGATTTGATACCCTTTTGAATGACTGAAATTTAGTAGTGTCGATTACAGACTGAAAATCCGGTGTAGAACTGTGATTTAAAAAACTGAATATCCCGATTGCGCGACTGCTTATATTCCCTGCTTTTAGTACGGAATCTAGTGGAACGTTAGAAAGGTCGCCTATTGTCGCTAATGTGTCCCCGTTGTGCGCGGTTGAGGGGAGATAATTTGTATTCGATACCCCTGTCAGCCCTTTATATGCATACAATTGGTTGTAGTGATGTGGGTTTGTCGCATCTTCAATACCCACCTCACCTACCCCCGCCGCAACAAACAACGCTACCTTTGCGAATGATCCCGAATAAACACCAACCCCATTATAATCTAATGCTCCAAAAGAGCCAACCCCATTAACTGTTAATTTGTCCCTCCCATTTTCAACAGGTATTACACCGCCTGTATCAGGGGTACTTAAAGACCAGTTTTTATGAAGCGACCCCGCCGCAATAAATGAGTAATGACTAGATGCATTATCTATCCATCTTATTTGTGAATTTGTGACATTGCTAGGGAAAATACTTATTCCACCTGCGCCGCCGTAAGACATAGTGAAAAATGAAGGGCTTAAAGCGACATTATATCCCGCGCCACCTAAGTTATCTTGCAGGTTTATTTGGGCTGTACCTCCCGCTACTTGCGTGGCTATGTTTCCTGCGTTTAATGTGCCTTGTAGACCGGTTGCGCTTCCTATCCTAGCATCAAGAGCCTGTATGAGAACATTGCAGCTATCAATAGGCGAACCAACTTGAACCGGCCCCACACAATCACACCCTGGCAACTTACTTGTAATAGTTGCGTCCGTAGTGACAATGTTAGCCGCCGCCCGTACCGAAATGCCCGATTGCCCGTAAGAATTTATTGATAAAATGAGAAATGCGAAAAGGAGTGATTTTAAGCGCATATAAATATTATTTGGTTGTAAAAATAAGTATAAAAATTTGGCTTGCCTAATTATTTTTATTAGACGCACCTAATTTTATAAAATACCCTTAACTTTGACATAATTCCTTATAGAAAATGTCAGCACATCAAAGGATAACTTACTTCCCAAATGCAACCGTAGCTTTTGCGCCTGCTGTGTATACAGGGACAAAGGTTATCAGGCAGGCAAGCTATAAGGAAACACGGCAAACATGGCAGACTAGCGAGGATGATGAACCGTACAATTATAAGGTGCTGTTTACTGATATGCTGTCTATTCAGGTGCATACGCAGTCACTAACAAGCCCAACGCCAACTTTAGCCATTTACGACCATAATAAAAATGTCATTGTCAGCTTAATGGCTACGCCGTATTGGAAAGGGATTCAGGATTTCCCCGGCAACACTTATGATATTGGCGGCACTCCCTACGCCTTAGCAACAACACAATGGTCATTTAGGTTTGAAGATTTAGCGGCATACATTACCGAGGGCGGTATTTATTATCTTGGATTCACCAACTATTACACAGGACAGCCGGACATACTTTATTTCTCAGAGCCTATATTTTTGGACGATATAACCACAAGCCCGACGCAACTATATCAATTCAGCTTTAATAGTAATAAATCAGGGAATACGAATATCATTGTACAGAATTGGTTTAATGACTACCCCACTAATACAATACCCTACAACCCTTTATTTTCAGTACGCGCCGAGGGGTACACGGTTCCGAGTGATATACAGGCAATCAACATCGGCTATCTACAACAGCAATATAGGCAACTACAAATAAAGACCGAGCAGGTAACGCTATTCAAGTTAACGGCGGGTGAAATATCATTAGGCATTCCATTCTATTTATTTCAGGCACTTACTCAGGCTTTATTGGCTGATAATCTTTGGATAGACGGGACAAACTATATTCTGTTCAACCCGAACGGCAACACCTCATTGCAGGCTATTTGGAAATTGCGCAGCATGGACGACATAAAAATGTTATTCTATGCGTCTTGCATCTTAATATTTGTTTCCGAGGCTCAAAACGCGCTGTTAAGCCCACCAAAACGCATTGATAGGATATTTACGGATTCTTTTACCGATTCGTTTATGTAGTATTAACAATTCATTTTTAAATATGGCATTTGTTTTGCTACATTTGAGGCATGAAACACATGAAAATATTACTTATCGCTCTGTTGGTTATCGGATGCAAGAAAAAGGATAGCCCGATACCATCATTACCCAACTACAAAACATTTACCTACGAGCAGGCTTTGGATAGCATGGGTATAAAGGAAGGGAAAATGTATCTGTGGCTGTCAAATGCGTCAAAAGATACAGTTACTTTCAATTCGGATCAGACGGTTACGGAAAACTCATTTACTGTAAAAATAGGATTCGAGGTAAAGGCTTATCAAATAATCACGTCCGCGAATCCTAAAGATTCATCATTGATTTATAGAATTTTCACGGTTGGTGATTCGGCTTATAAAACACATAACTTTCTTGCTTTTGCGCATGATACTTTGGTGATTCAGCTAACTAGCATAAAAAGCGATACAATAACCGCTTCGGGGCATTCGCTTTACCCCATTAATTAAAGTACCATATCAGGAGTGAGCCACCCTTCAAACTCTGTTGCTATTGAATTACCCGCCTGTTGTACTGCCCTTTTAATAAAAAAGTGATATTCCTTTACTGCAAATCCGGGCTTCTTCCAAAAGAAACGGACATAGCCATTAGGGTCGGTATTCAATGTCTTGTACATACTAAATGGGTATCTCGATTTAACACGAATTGCCGAACCTTTGAACAGTTTTGCAGGTAGTGTATTTATTGCCACGTCCTTAAATTCAGTAACTACATTTGCCCCTGCGCCAACTTGTAAATTACTTTCCATGCCTGACAACCCGATAACGGTATTATTATACTGCATCACATAGGTATTGCGGAATGTCAGATAATCCGCCTCCATCTGGTCAAGTTGCGAATGAAGTAACCCGCCGAACCTTTGTAAGTTCCTGCCACCCGTCAATTCTACATTGATAGCTGAATCAGGATAATAAAGACCAAATATATAAGGCTGCGTTGCCGCTGTCGGGTCCGTGCTTTGCGCTGCGGGTAGGTTTGTTCCGTTGCGCTGTGTTAATTGATACGCAGTTGCCCATACCGCCTTATTTGATGGGTCGAAAGGCCGAAATAAATATGGAGTAACCCCCATTGTTACCGTTGGGGATGGTAGGCAGTACAAAACAACATTCTGATTGTCAGATGAAGGGTTAGAAGGTGAATAGGTTGCACCAATTGGTTGACTTACCTTTTGCGCCCTTAATAGTTCAATTGCATTTTGTTCAGTCAACACGTCCGTTTCCTCATAATCCATCGTGCCGGGTATATTTGACAACGGAGTATTAAAATAAGCCTCGGTATTCACAATGTCCACTCCGAAGTTGCTGTTAATATCTGCCTGAGTGTAGCCTAGTTTTAAGTTTGCTCCCAATCCTTCCGTTATTGGCGTAATCTCCAAATCATACACATCGTAACCTAAATCAAGAATCATCTTTGTATTGTCAAAGAAGTATGCAAAGTTTTCAATTCTCAATTTGTCATCCTGCAATGTCGCACCGCACCCTAATGTTTTCTTGCAGAAGTTGAAAAGCTGATTAAATGATAGGGTAATATAAGATTGCCCTTGCAGGTCATGTATGCAATATGCAGATGTCCATTTTATTTGTGACGGCACAACGTCCCCCACTGCCGTAGTATTTGCAATGTCCAGAAAGTCGCTATCCCCTTCGTAGTCTGTAACAACAGGTATTGGGAACCCGTAACCGTCCGTCCGTGTTGTTGCAAGGTTTGGAACTATCTTTTGTAGTAACTGTTTTAATGTAAATGCAGGGAATACCGACGGATTTAAAGAAGGTGCTGCAATCGGAACGCCTGAAACACCATTATCGAAGTTAGATTCCATGTAAACTTTTAATTCCGACAATCCAAAAGAGCAATAGCCGGAAATTCCGAAACCATGATCCGCATCACATATAATACCAAACACATAACATTTATTGTAATTGATAGTCAGGTTTACTAATGGTGTGGTTTTTTTTGCAAAGCCGGATGGAGAATCAGGAGAAGGAAAAACAGTAGGAAAAAATGGTAGGGCTGTCGAATCGGGTAAATTTATCCTGTATATTTCCTGCGGGTGAACATAACGGGAACTTACTACATCTGGGTTATCATCATTATTTATTTCAAACAAGACAAAAGCCATATACCTACCTGTATCCGTACCGCCTGCTAATGCAACAGGTTGTTCACCATGTATGGGGTCGAACATATCAAAATTCATACAGGCAGACATACTCAACCCCCCTGCGGGTGTGTTGGGTAAAAGGTTTTTAAGAGAGTAGTTTGATTTAGTTGATGGCTGACTATGGTTGACGCCTGAAAATGACGATTCACTACCAAAGTTTGCAGCTCCCGGCGTTTGATTCCCTTGTATCAAAAAGGGCTGCAAAATCGTATTGCCTATAAATGTTGTCGCGCCATTATTTTGAGTAATGGAATATTGGTTTAATGCGGGGATGATATGATAGCCGTCACCCCGTGCGCCACCGTTCCATCCGTTCAATTGATTTCCATCTACAACACTATAAGACAGCGGATTGTCAGGATTTGCTGAACTTATATAATTTGTCTGATACCTTAATTTTATTCCATCATGCAAAACCCATTGTGCATCCGTTACCCATACGGGGTCTGCGTCCGTTCCTGTGTTTTGCCAAATAGGTATATTGAAAGGGGTATCACCGTAGCTGTGTAAATCACGAACTAATCCACTATCCAAAGTATAAATTTCCGTAAGTTCTGTTTGCTCTAAATCCTTGTAGGTTTTGAAGTCTAAGTAAGATTCATAAAACAGGTCGTAAGTGATACTACTATCGGTATTCAGTACCCATATTTTGAACAGGCAATACCCCTTTAAGCATTCCCTTTTATAAATATCGTCAATGATAGCCTTTGCATCCATCGAGAATTTATAAGCCCCATTTGAAGACATGGAACGGAATATACCTAAATAGTCGTTATCCCTTTCGTATGTGATAGCCGTAACGTCCCATCCATCCGGCAATACTTCAAAATAAGTAAGTGTTGGCAATGGTGCGTTTATTGTCCATGTCGCATCTGTATTCAGGTCCGCGGTTAAAAATCCTCCCGCCTCATTCTGAAAACTCATTTTAAATAACGGATCAAAGGCCATTCTGATTATCTTTTATGTTGTAAATTATTCGCCCTTCTCATTTCATCAATCAGCGAATTGTTATTAACCTGCTGTGGTCTATTCGCCTGCATCCCCATTAATAACTTATCTCCTGTTTCATCAAAACTATTACCCACTATTTTAGCAACTTCCTTTGCTACTTCTTTAATTACCGTGCTATCTCTTTGATTATTCATTTCATAGCCTGTATGGGTAACATTACCCGCTGCATACTTGAATAACTTGGTGGTATCTTCCCCGCTGAATACTTTAGTACCTATCGGACGTTTGTATATGGTTGGTTTGTCAGCCGATAATGACACATCACCCGATGGAGTAACCATAAGTTCTTTCTTACCGCCATCACCCGCTATAAATGTGTTTGTAGTTGTTCCTTGATCCCCTGTACCATATCTGAATTGGGGTAATGGAGTCGAAGCCGCCGCCGAATATTGAGCCGCACCAATAGCCGCAATAACAGCCATTTGAGCAATAGCGTAAGGGGCTGTATCGGGGTCAGCAAGACCTACCGCCGCCTTTGCCTCAGCTACGGCAATATTGAACAATACCGCACTTTCAGCCGCTTGTTTATCAGCAATAGCCTTTTTAAGTGCTAACTGATTTTGTTTCTGCTGCAACTCGTTTTGTGCCGCTGCGTTTTGTGCCGCCTGTACTTTTAACTGATTGTCTTTGGTTATCTGATAACCCGTTGTCGCATTAATAGCCTCTATCTTCTGCTGATTCTGTATTTTAAGTTTCTGAGAAAGGATATTCAATTGCATTTCCTCCTTTGCAAAACCATTGTCCCGAATCGTATTGATAGCTGACATGGTTTCCTGAGCCAACTGAATAGACAGGACTTTTATATCCTCTAATGATTTTTTCTTTTTCGCCTTTTCTTCGTCTCCTTTATCTAATGTATGCTGATGTACCGCATCTGTCGCCGTCTGCGTATCTGTTTCGGTCTTTATCTTGATTTTAGCGAGGTCGTCAAATGCTGTTTTCGCCTTATCTCTGTCCTCTGCAATCTTCTTAGTCTGCAATTCGCTCCTATCCTCAACGGGTGTTACCTCGTCAAGGCTTACCGTCCCTGCCGCTTGACTATTTCGTTCGGCTGCTTTGGCTAAATCCTCATTATCTAACCTTACCTGATTCTGTTTGCTTGAAATGTCAAAATTGGAATCGTCATATTCATGCGCTCTTGCCTTTATTCCTAACAGGTCAAGACCACTATTTGAATTATGGGCAATGGCATACTTTATCTGCTTGTCCTGAGCCTCAGAAACAAGCCTATCCAATTCCTTTTGGTGGGCAATAAGTTTATCAAGGTAATCACGGTCATAATCGCTACCTTTTTTCTTTTCAGCAATAATAGCCTCGTTTACTTCACGTACCGTTTCGGATGTTTTGGTAATGGCAGATGTGTATTTTTCTGAGTATTCTTTATAACGGGCAAGTTCTTGATTTTGCGTTTCACCAATTTTACCTGCAAATGATTTGAGTATGTCGCTTTCCTTACCCCATGCAGCACGTTCATGCTCTATTTTATCTGCAAGTAGGTTATATTCGTCATTGTATGATTTTGCGCTATGATTATACTTATCTTGCGCCACATCGTCCGCCATCTTCTTATTTTCCTCAACTATTTTAAGCTGAGCCATCATTTCTTTTTTATTGTCTTTGGGCGTTCTATCTTTTTTGTCCTTAGTGTTACCCTCTAAAGCCGCTTTCTCCTTTTCCAATTCAGCCAGTCGGGTATTTGCAAAAATCAAATCCTTGTCAATTTGTAATCGGTCTTTTCTGTTTTTATTGATGTCGATTTGGGTTTTAGTCAATTCATTTTCTACACCTATGCCCGAATGTTCGGTGCGCTCGGTAATCATTTTTTCCCGTTCAGGTGAAGGGTTATTCACAAACTTGTTTCTTTTTGCCACTAATTCTTCTGTTAATGCTTCGTTTTGCTGTTGCGCCTGTAACGTGGCACTTTGCAATTCCCTTCCTTTATTTATCTGTTCCTGTAACTCTATGTATTTTTGCATAGATGAAACCTGCTTATTCATTCTATCTGTATTCTCAGCCGCCTTAAATCCCTCTTTTGTCATGTCATCCAGTACTGCGGGTGCTATCCCCTGCAATACCTTGTAAGCCCTAAATCTTTGATCTAATGTTAAGTTTTGGTCTTTAAGAATAGATATTTGGCTATTCATCTTAGATTCATCAAAATATACAGCGGCTAAAATATCAGCCGCCATATTCGCCTTTGATTTATTGAGTTCCTTAAAGCTGTCATTATATTCAGTCAGTCTGTCTTTTGCCAATTGTTCCGCATCTGAAACCTTTGTCCATTCTTCCCATAGTGCGGTAATTCCTGCAATTATTGGAACAAATAAAGCCTGCATTAATACCATTCTAACCGCCATTCTAACGAATACGGCTTCGGCATTTACTCCTAAAATATTTATTGAGTTAGTTGTATTTTTTACAGCAACATTTACAGTACCCATTACGGTTGCTGTTTGTGCCAACTGCGGGTTGAGTTGCTGTAACGCTGCAATCTGCTGCCGTATCGCATCTTGTGATTTTTGGAAGCCAGCATTTATAATGTCATTATTTCTACCTACCTTATCCCATTGCTTTTCACCGGCCTGTAACTGCGCTGTTAAATTTGCTATTGAATTTGCCTGAGTTCCAATAGCCGCCGTTGCCTGTTGTGCATTATTTGTAATGCTTATATTGGCGGCATTCATACTCTGCGCCGATTGTGCATTATTATTTTGAGCCTGAGTAAGTGAAGCTGTCGCCGCCTCCTGCCTTATTATAGCATCATTTAAAGCGGTTAATGATTCCGCGCCTATCAAATCAACCTTTATAGTAACAGTTTTACCGTTTATAGTCGTTATCTCATTTTCCACCTCCACCAATTGCCCAACCAACGCCTTAAGGTCAGGCATTACACTAGGGTCAACAACATTATTTATATTACCCATGACTTTGCTTTATTAAGTTTTTGATATGGTCGTCTAACCTGCTTTCGAGTACCGCGTATTGCATAACGGTAATACTATCGTCATACCTGCACCCCTCAATTTTATTTATATCCATGAGGCGCATAATAAACCCTCTGTGTCTGTCCGCTACGCTCATTGTCTTATCGTCATTCTGTGCCTGTTCCCGTTCTTCCAGAGCCTTTTTGAGCCTCTTTAGTTTTCGGGTGTTGGCTATTTCGGCGGCACTTACTTTTAATAGGTCGTCCGCTACTGTTTCAGGAATGAATTTATAAGCCGGATATTGCGCTCTTAACGCCTCGGCTGCTGAATAGCTATATCTATCCTGCATAATGGTGGAAATCGTCTTTACGAGTGCCTGATGTAGTTCTATTGCTTTTATTTCACGAAGTAGATGTATGTAGGCTTTTACGCCCTCATCTTTACGAACATCGTAATACTGCGATAGTATAGATTCATAGGCTGCGTTCAATTCCTGCGGTGTTCCATTGCCTAGCGGTGTCAGGTCATTATCTACACAGCAAGTAATAAAGTCTTTAAGTAGCAATACTCGTATGGAAGTTATAATATTAGTCGGTATCGGTGTTCCGGGTGCTATTTTTACCCGCTTATGGAACGGATGAATAACTTTCTTTGCTTTGATACAACGGACTATATATTCAGCCAAAGCGATTGAGGTGAGTGATATTGCAGGAAACAGCAAACCCCACCATTTAAACTTGAAGCAAAAAAAAACACATGCCGCAAGGAATATCAATAACAGGACAAATACTATCCTGAATAACCGCTTATCAGATATTTTATAATTTGGATGCATTGGGGTAAATTTGAAGTATGTGGATATTTCTTGTAGTGAGGATCACTAATCAAGACCAATAGCCTCACTCATTTTCGTATTGAAATCATCGACTATCATAGGCCATATCAAAGCCTCGTTTTCGGACGTAAGTTCCATAACCTCAGACCCGTTCCATTCTCTTAGCCAATCTGATTTTAATTCCCCCTTGTCGGTTAATGCAGGACTATTGAAAAAGTAGGAAGGGCTTTCAACAGATAGATTCATTTCGCCGTGAAACTCGCCCGTTTCATCAAAGTCGGTAAGACCTGATTTTCCCTCTAACTGTTTATGAATTTTGGTATTTGGTCGGTATTCCCGTAATGGCTGACCTGCGCTATCCGTATGCTGCTCGAGCTGCTGATTAATGAGAAGTGGTATAATTTCCTCTTTGTGTTCGATCATACACACTCCGGCAATCTCGTTCACCTGTGATAGCAAAGATTCAATTTCAATTCGGAAATCTGTCGCCGTTCCTGCCATGATATGCGGTTATTCTCCGTCTAATTCCTCTTTAGCGGGAGGTGCAATGATTGGTTCGGGCACTACAATAGCAGGTTGTTCCACCGCTGCTATTTCGGGGTGGGTATTATCCCACATCTCCTTTAAATCGTCGGGGTCATGCCTTCCATTACTCCAATTTTTGAAGCTGCCAAAGTCGGCGAATGTCTTTACAAAATCTGAATCGTAACTCACATTTCTATTCATAAAAGTAGGTTAGCAAAGTGGTGGGAACCCCCATTATGAGATTCCCACCCTTAGATTGTGAATTAGAAAGTATGTACTGCTGCGTTTGCTCCGTTCTCGGTAATGTTGGCAATTTCACACACCACATTTGCATTTGGTATGATTGCGTTTACTGCGCTCGGTGCTGCCAAAGTAAGCTGAACCTTGTTTGTCGCTGTGGGTGCGGCTGACAGTATAGCCCATCCATACCAATACGTTTCACCGGCTACCACGATAACACCGAATGTCATAGTGGATATGGTAAGTGTTGTGCTTAGTGTGATGTTCTTTGCTACAAAGCAGGCTTTGGTAAGTACTGTTGCATAATCCGCTATGAAGTCGCTTGCATCTGCATTGTAACGACTACCGATTACTATGTCGGTTGTAGTGGTTATGCCCAACGCAGTGCCAACAATGGAAGATATGTCAAACAATTTCACATTTTCAAGCATGATAATACTTGATGTGTCCGTACCTGCTGCGTAATAACGAAAGTCCTCGTTATGCTGCCTGCGGTTAGCGGCCTGAATGCTGAATGAATAGTTATTGCGGGTCTTGTCCGTTGTTTCTTCAACGTCCATTACGAACAACTGGCTAAGGGAATACGAAGCTAAACCACCTGCGCCGGTAGGGTCTTTACGACCTAACCATGTACCATTAGCGTCAATGTAGTAATAATCGTACTTGTCCTGTCCGTTGTGGAACTTTAAATTTTCCTGATGCAGCCCCATGTTTGCACCCATGCAACGGAAAGAATGCTTTGGATCATACTTGGTTACATCAAATTGCTGCAACCCTGTGTCCTCTGTTGAGGTCTTTTTGGTAAGGTTTTTCAGGTCGTCAAGGTTGGTAAATGCAAACCATCTCGGAGTTGTACCACCCCTCGTATCTGACAGGAACCGCGCATTTACATACGTGTTGAATGTAACGGGGTCAACCATTGCCGATAGCGGAATGATAGTTGATTTAGGGACAATAGCAAATACCTTCTTAATGGCAGGCTCACCATAATTTGCAATAGTGCCCGTATTCCCTGTTTGGGCAATATTGTTTAAGTTAACGTTACTTAGTGCTTCTGACATTGTTGTGAATTTTAAAGGTTAAAGTTGTTGTTTAGATTGTATCAAAAAATGTTATTACTGAAATATCCCCGTCATTAAACCCCCGCTGTGGGGCTACTGCGTTTGCGCTCCTGTCCCATATTCCGCGCACATTATCATATACAGGCGTTGCGTCTGACTGATTATTGTAAGTAAATGGGACTTGTACTTTTCGACCAGCCAAATACCCGTTACTATCTCCTATTCTCATTGGTGTAAGCGTGTTACCCGGCGCATATTCAGCCTGTATAAACCTGCCATTGCCAACCGCAATAAGGTTGTTAGGGTTTGGTGATGTCTTGGTAAATAATACGATAGAACGCCACATAGTTTGAGGTATATAGGCTTTACTTTTGGGTAAATTGTGAAGCGGGTTATATGGTATTGACAAATCAATGCGGAAACAGAACTTAGGGTGTAGATCGTTGTTTAATGACTGTCTTTTTGCCGCACCTGAATATCGCTCCCATACCTTATCAACGTCTTTGTAAATGTTACCGACTTCAAATCCATTTCCTGCCGCCTGTATGTAATTGGCAATATCATTTACTGCCACATCATCAAGCCGCTGCCCCTGATTATCCGCAATGCCACCCGCTGTTATCTTTTCGAGGTTTACGCAAAAAATAAGCTGCATATTGGCAATCGAATCATTGATAGCGTTTTTCTTAATCGGGTCAACTAACCCCATAAAGAATAAAGCCGATACCGTATCTTCAAAGAACATTCCTCCGCTACTGTTTACCCCTGTACCTGAAACGTAACATTTGGTCGCTGCGTTGTAGTATTGCGGCACATACCCATCATCTGATTTATTGCGTGCCACCCTGCCAAAGCCGTTACAATTCCCATCATCCAAACTCCACGTATCTTTAACCTTTTGGTAAAGCCTTTTTATAAAAGCCTCTACCGTAAAATCAAGACCAAAGGCGTAAGGGTTGGAGTAGAGCATTGTTACGTTAATGTTTGTCTTGCAGGCATGTTGTTAATGTCAAACCCCTGATATTGGTCATAAATACTATTGCCGCCCATCCCGCCACCAACTGCGAAACTTTTAACTTCCATCTTTGGCTTAAAGCAGTCGGATATACTTTGTAGTGCCCGTTTCAATTGCTGATTCAGTCCATTTACAAAAGGTGTTCCCGCTTCCGAATCTGGTAGTTTGCCGCTAATTGCAGTATCAATAAGGTCTTTCTTGGTCGCCAAAGCGAGATTATCAGACCCCGAACGGGTAGTATTCTTAATCAAACTCAGGTAAATAATCGCTGCGGTTAATATGCGTACCTCATCGAGGAGATGTACATTCTCTACGATCACCTGCGTATAATCCCGATAAGCACTCATTTCAACATTCAGTCCGTAGCTATAAAAAACAGTTCCTACGTAACGCCGGTCAAAGTTTAATTGTCCTGATATTTTAGCAGATGTGAACGGAGTACCACCCCATACAATACTGTTCTCCCAAAGGTTTAGTTGCTCGTCAATGGCTTGTACGCCGTCCGGCAAATCTGTATCGAAATAACCAATGTAAACTATCCCTCCGTTATGGTTTGCCTCGGTATAATTTACCGTCCAATTCAATTCTGCCTTAGTCTGGCTATTGGCAACCGTAGTTATCGTTTTGGTCGCAACGGGAGGTGAAAGCAGGTCATTGAACAGGTAAATAGGTAGGTTGCAAACGCCATTAAAGAACAAGGAAATAGCATTGAATACTACCGCATAATCTCCCGTACCTATTACTATCCTATATCCGCAAAAAGCACCGTTTTGTGTCTTTGGTATTAATACATTCTGTTGATAAGCACGACGTAAATAACATAGCCTGTGTTCAACAAAAGGCGTCATAGGGAATATGGCATTTATGCACCTGATAATTGAACTTCTGTCCTGCTGTCTTAGATACTCGTTAAAATCAGCGTCGGATATGTTTTCATTTTCTTGGCTCTTGTAGATATTGTTGATACTTACAAGTTCGTGCCCTTCCATGAAATATCTACCCGATTTGGAAGATAGGTTTTGGTTGTCGATAGTGGGCAATCCTACGCGGCTTGGCTGCTGCCATCCTATGCGTCCTACTGTGGCGTTATATACCCTTGCAACATTGAATCCGTTACTTACCTGAGAGGCTACCGAATTTATTGTGAACGTTGCTGTACTTGTATCTAATCCAGTATAGGTAATAACTGCCGAACCGATTGAAACAGACGTTACTAATCCACTTGAAGCCCCAACTGTGGCAATAGCTGTGTTAGATGAACTCCATGAGCCGCCAACGGTTGCGTTTAAAAGCTGCGTGGTATATCCAACTGCGACATAGCTATTGCCTGTTATTGGGGTCATAGTGAATTATCGAACTGTTGTTAAGAATCCGCTGTAAACAGATGTTGCCGTGCCCCCTACGATTATTCGCGCAAATAAGTTGTCGAATGAACCGCATATGCCAGAAATTTTCGGGATAATGTATTTGTAAGTCTTTGATGCCCCCGGAACAGTAGTTGATCCCGCACCAACACAACCGGCGCAATTCGTAACAGTACCCGTTATTTCAAATGCATTTACAGGTAGTGTTTGGAAATCTGTTGCAACCTGAGCCGCTGTAAGTGGTACGCCCTTGTTATTGATTCCGTATAGATGAATAGCAACAGGCGTTACCGTGCCGGTAACTGTGGTTAGTGTGAACTCGAAAGCCTCATCATACCCATTACCTACCCATATAAACAATGCGCCCGTGTCTGTATTCGTGAGCGTGTCTTTAAGTGGGGATATTGCCACGCCCTTTGAATTTACAAGGTGCAGCGGCGTTGATGTGTATTGAGCCGTTCCGTTTTGCCCTATGCTTTGCCCGAATGACGGAACGCAAAAGGACAATATGCTAAGAAGCATTATTAACTTTAATTTTAAATGTTTCATTTTTGTTGTTTTGGGAATGATAAAAATTTGTTTACTTAGTCGCTGTTATGCCGGTGTTACGATACCCCCATCATTTGCGACAGTTCCATAATCGGGCTATCAGAAGCCAATGACAGCGGAGCAGTTACATATCCGATAGTCAGCGTCAACTCAGTCTGCAACACAAAATCCTGAGTACTGCCACCTGTTGTATTTGCCGATGTATCGGAACGCTGCGTATATATAGAAACGTCCGCTACTGCGCCGCTTCCTGTTGGGCTTGCAACTGTACCCACCATACCTATTGAACCGCCCATATCAGGATTTGGCAACCCTGTACGGTTGAGCATTTCGTTCCAGTTCAGTCCGGCAAATAACCCTTTAGGCATTGCGAACACAGACCCGTTGGTATAGTTGGTATCGAGTACTGCCGCTGAACGTGCGATATTCACACCCTCAAACTGCCATCCGAGGTTATTTTGGTTACCTGCACCCTGGTTCATGTAGTTCATGAAGTTGCTACCCATTTGAATGTCGGCAACAATATCAAGTTCAGTACGGTAGTTGCGGGCAAACATGGCATCTTTCACCTTTTGCAGGAACAGCGTCTTTTGGTTGTCGGGAATTTCTAGGGCGTATGTTGTTTCATTCCATCCTGTCAATCCCGCTGACTGCAACAGCGGGTCCATCGTAGCTTTTGCAAGCTGCATACGGTTAGCATAAAGGAAAGCGAGGCCGCTGTTATCGTGGCGATCTTCAAGGTTTTTCCATGCCATTTCGTACTCATTGTTATACACGTCCTGATAGGTGTATACGTTATTTGCACCGATTTTAAGCGGTATTCCGAACGGCTGCACATGAGAAACGTAAGTAACGGTTACATAGCCGCTATCTCCGAATGTGCCGGTATGGTTGTATGCTTTGGTAGTGCCTGCGCCTGCTGCAATATCTTTCTTGTAGTAGATTTGAACGGGACGAAGCGGGGAAGTTCTTAGTGTTGCTGCATCAGGTATTGAAAAATCCTGATTTTGCAGGGCAAGACCCATGACGGTAGGTATTTTTCTACGCTGCTCAGGTGCTTGGAATTTGGCTGTGGCTTTTGCCTGACCAATATTTAAAATGGATGCTGCTAAATTAGCCATTGTGAATACTTTTAGTAAGTGAGATAAAAAGAAAGAAGTGAATTTGAAAGACTTACAATCCCTGTAAGTTTCGGGCATCCCACCCTAAAAGAAATGACGGTAAAAAGTTCAGAGCATCCCGCTTTTACTAATTACATGACAAAGTTAAATACATTGTTCGGAAATAAACAAATTTATTTTTGCTAGACTAAAAATAATTGTTAGGCGGGACTAATTAAGCTGTTACTTTGCAGCCTTCGATATTATTCGTATGCTTGTCACCCTTAGTTACGTAGTTCTGATAAATGTGTTTAATCCTTACATGGTCGAAGTTTTCACTTAGTGGCACGTATGTTTGATAAGCGTCGGTAATGATACGTGAGTTTTCCTCAACGTTTGCTACCATAATCGGCAACAATGTTTCAGCCTTAGTATTTGGTACTACAAACGTCCTGATCAGGATTGGTTTCATGATACACAAATATAAGCATTTTAAAGTAAAAAGCAGGTGTAAGAATACACCCGCCCCCATTTATTAAAACCATGAAAATCGTTAATTATTCCAGTCGAACGTAGGATTGTCTTTTGCCTGATCCTGAACAAATGCCATAGCGGATGGGCTGACCTCATTTAGTCCGGGGTTAGCTTCTTTCCATTTGGTCAATGCCTCGCTTTGCGAACGTGATTTACCGCCGCCTGCCGGCCCACCGCCACTATTACCGCCGCCCCTGCCGCCTGCTGCTCCCGCTGGTGCTTCTGCTGTCCATTTAAATTCCTCAAATAGTTGCTTATATGCTTCTTTGTGCGGTAACGGGGCTTTTGTGGTCGTGTCCTTCATTGGTTCGCCGTTGCGGTAAACCCCGTCCTGTTTGATTTCTACGCCACGCATATTGAGCAATGCCAAATACTCACTTTCATTCGTAGTCTTTGCCCTGTTGTCGGGCAGGTACTTGAATTGATCGTAGGTGAACTTTGTAGTTTCTACTTCTTTTTTTGCTGTGTCGCGCTCGGTGGTGAGCGTGGTTTGTGCCGTTAAGAGGTCTGTTACCTGCTGATTGAGTAGTTTTACTTTCTCATCATCAGATTTGCCAATATGGTCTTTCAGTTGTTTGCCAAGTTCCCCGAAACGGTCAATTTTGTCAACTTCCAGTTTCAGACCGGTAGACTTGTTTATTTCAGCAATAGCGATAGGCAGCGCATTCTTTTCACCTTCCTTTACACCCTCTTTCTTCGTGTTGACATCGCGAAGGGTTAGTTGGTCGGCTGTCAGTATTTCCCCATCAGGAATAACAATATCTTTTTCGGCGGGGTCATTTGCTGCGGCAATAATGGCGTCGATGTCTAAGCCGAGTTTTTTTGCTTTGTCTTTATCTGATTGTTTTATCATGGCTTAGTTGCGTTTAGTATTGTTAGAATTAGTATTGCTGTTTCCGCTTCCATTTGCCGTGTTGCCTTCTGTTTGCTTTGCTTGCGGCTCCGCCTTTTTAAGCAGATAATAAATGCCCGGATGCGTCATTGTGAAATTTGGCACTTGCTCATTCATCAACTTTGCCCGTCCTGCCGTGATCCGTGTTTTTATTTCCGGCGTGGTATCTTTCAATCTGATACCCGTAATAATAACAGGCGAATCCTTAACGCCATCATACAATTCTTCTTTGAGTACGGCGCACCTGTAACCCTCATAGTCATAAAGGTCATTTGCACCCAACCCGCCTGAACGCAGGTTTTTGGCTGATTCCAAACGCTTCTTTGGGTTTGCTAATGACCCGATAGTCAGGTTTAGATAATCGTCCCACGAATCTCCCGTGAGTTTGGTGTAATCAAATGCAGCGAGCTTATCCGCTAATTCAGCATTGCCGATTTTTGGTTTCGGGCTTTTCTGTTGTTCCATTTTATTGGTTTTAGTAAAATCTTTAGCAGGTATGTAGTTGATTTGTCTTGCTGTGTTTGTATTCTATACTCATTTCATACTCAACTTTATTCCCGTTTGGATAGTAGTTTATGAGTATTTTAAGACCGTATATTTTGCGCTCGATTGTCTTACCGTTAGGGTAAAATTTGACATCATTTGGCAGTATCATGGCGTCAGTAAGTTCCATGTACCGGCTTTTAATATTGAGTGCGGCGGCTAGTATATCCCCCTCTGCATTCTTATCTTTTAAGACGCAAAATCTTTCAACTAGGTTTTTATTCATGGTTAATTCTGTTGTGCTGTTTTCATATCTGCGGCCTGTTGCGCTAGTTCCTGCTGCTCCGTCTTAACCGCATCCGTCTTATCCTTGCAGAATTGTTGAAACAATGCCAATAGTGCATCTTTCATCATAAACTGTTTTTGCAGGTCGTTAAGCGTTCGCATCCATTCCCCGAAATATATATTAGCCACTTTATCCTCAACGCTTATATCTGTTGCTGCGTTAACAATAACATCTGTTTTATGCGGGAACGGCTGCAATTCATAGAACTTTATCGCTACGGCAAGTTTATCGGGGTTTGACTTGTATGTAGCCATCAGGAAACGCTTAAATTGATTATCTAGCTCGACATCAGGCGTACCGTTCTTTAGCATATCATGGTACACCTCTAAAATATCCTCAGGCAATTCAAGTATGTAATTACGCGATAATCTTACACTTGTTTGGTTTGTCTTCCACATATCAGGAAACCAAAATTTACCTATGAAGTTGGATATGTTTTTTATACAATTCTCCGCCCAATCAGCGGTCATATTCAGACGGGCATACTCAGGCTGCAAGTTAGTAAGCGTCTTTGTTGCTGTTTCGTCCATATCACCCTTCCCGTTGCTCTGTACACGCACATTAGGCTTAGTACCCCAATAGGTTGCTATTATCAAATCTTCCAATGAAATAAGCCCGTCATTCATCATTGTCAACCCTTCAATATCAGGGGTGATATACATAAAAATGTCGGAAGCCTTAAACCTCGGAATGTCTTTGAGCATTTCAAGCGGGAAACGCGCTACATCTGCGGGTGTTGTACGCACTTTATAGCCTGAGCCAATACTTTGTCCCGGCAATGTACAATCCGGGCATGCTTGACCACGATATAAGCCGGTACTATCCCCGTTCGCAGTCTTACAGGTTGTGCATGATATTAGGGGTTCAACCGCTTTTGGGAATCCGTGTAGCTTCTTATGCAAGTCACGCACCGACCTGTCATATGCGAAACACTCTGCAAGTTCTATTACGAATTGAAGCGGTGAGCCAAACGCCTTAGGATCGTCAAACTGGAATAAATCAGAAACAATAAATGCGGGTACTCTTCCAAAGTTGTGATAGATGGGGTTTTTCTGCCTCATCAGCACAATAGTAAGCGTATCGTTATCTCTCTTGTAAATAGTGTCGGAAACATCATCTACAAAGCGATAATAACCCTTTATGTTATCTCCCGCATAGTTGCCTGTTGAGTTAACAACCTGTTCGATAATACCATAGTCATGCAATTGCTCGGTAGATACATTGAAACACACGTACTCCAACATTCTGCCATTTGGCAGGTAGTCAAATATTTCGTCTGAGCTTTTGTAGGTCGGGTAGCATTTTGGAGTAGGAAAATTCACGCCGTCAAAAGACAACATTTCCTGAGCCTCCATGAAAATAATACTCATTGGGTCGGATCGGAATGCCTGCAATGCATAAGTATGTACCCAATGCTGCAACGACATGCCATTGATAACATCATCGGTAAGCGCACGCATTGTGTCCTCTTGTGCTTTAGGAAGCCCATAGAAAGTACTCCCTCCCGTTGTGGTAAATACTTGATCTTCTTTATGCAGCAAACGCTTAAATAGATCACGGTTGGATATTGCGCCTGACTTGCGCGAAGTGAAACACGCATCATCCTCTACGTATTTATCGCGCTGTAAATTGTCTTTATAACCAACGGAATGAGTATGGCGGCTATAAAGTTTACGCATTTCCTGAGCCTTTTTTACTAAGTCCTTTTGAGGATTAGTAAAAATTATATTCTTTATCTGCTCATACGAATAAACGCCCATATCAGGAAGGAAAAACCAAAGTTATGTAAAATTTGGTTGAACTAACAAATATTTTTAGGCTTGCCTAACTTTTAGATGTAAAATAGGTGTTTTTATACCATCCAAACATTACTTTTGCGGGTCTTATACGCCGTAAATTCCTTTTCGAGTATCTTACATATGAAATACCTCTTAGCGTCCGAGAAGTGCCCAAACGGCTCGTATGTCTGCCCTGTGACTTTATCTTTCACCTTTGTTTTCAACATAGCCCCGTCTTTATCCTCCTTCACGCTGATATAATCATCAATGGATACAGGGCAATTATCGCCAATAGTTATGCTGTACCCATCATATTCATTTTCGTAAATGTCGTTCACAAACTCAGCAGAGCGTGCAACTTCTGGGTGTGATTTACCTATACGCCTGAATACTGAATAACCCGCCTCTTGGAGTGTGGAAATGAATTTATCGTACCATGAAAGGTTATTTTCATCAATAGTATTTTGGGAATTGCCGGACGGGTCGCCGTACACATACAGCACGTCTTTGTAGTCGATACTATCCAGCCATTTAATTACCCTCTTAGCGGCCTTAATTGCATTATTATCGGGATTGCGACATGGGAACTCGTTTATCTGCCTGATATTCTTATTCACATATTGCCACGCTCCCACCGTTACATATGGGTTTGCGTTCTGGTCACATGAAAGATGTATTGTAGTGGGTGCAACCTCTATTTTACGCACATGCTTAACCTCGTCAAATTGCTTCCAAAACTCGCCACCTGTACGGATAATACCACGTTCACCATTGGCATAGATACGGTATAGATTAGGCTTTTTAAGCCGCAAAACTTCAAAGTTTTCAAGAGCATGAGTATCTATATTCCCGCCACCCCATGGACGACCTACAACCCAATAGTTATCACGGTAAGTAACTTTTATCCAAATAGTGTCTTTGGCTTTATTTGTGCGCTTAAATGAATATTCGGGGTCTAAACCTGAGAACTCGCGCCCTTCAATCGACAGCGGTAAATCTGTCCATTCCTGAGTATCAATATCATTCTCATATTGCCACAGCTTTGAACTTACTGGATTCCAGTCGCAAATAAATTTCTGATTAGGTAGTCCTCGTAAACGCAACTTAGCCTGATCCCAAACATATTCCTCACATTGATTCCATTCATTGAAATAAATGAAATTGAATTTAGCAATACCCTTTATGTTTTCGTCATCATCAAGACCACGAAAACGTATATCAGACTTGCCGTCCTTGCCTTTAAATAGGTTCTGTTGCGGTATGTAGTAATCTAACTCCATGCCGTCTTTAGCCATCTTGAAAGTGCTATAAACACTATCCAAAATGTCCACCAATTGAGCGCGAAATACCATTGTTGAATATTCATGCTGAAAGCCGGCTATTAAAAGGGCCTGGCAGATGGAATAGGTCTTTGCGGCACTACTGCCACCCTCAACCTTAATGAATCGTATAGATGGGTCTAAAAGGGCTTGTAGGACGTGCCAGAATAGCGGATTGAAGCCTTTAGGGGAAAAGTTATACTGACGGGTGAAATTTGCCACTATTCACCAAAGTTTACATTCTTGATGACGATTTCGCCGGTATTATCAATCTTGTCTGTGAATATCGCTAAATGCTTACCGAGTAATTCAAAGGCCTTGTTTGCGCCATTAGAATCAAATTCCCATACATCCCTATCCTCGTCATCCTTTACCTGCTCCATTTTCATGGATTGGTTATTGAACCTCATTACTGGATATGCCTGCATGCAACGTTGAGCAACTTCTTTCAATCCCTCCACCACAAAATCAGCGTCAATCATGGTTCTTTTACTGCGTTCAGACATAGCATTTTGTATATACGTGCGTATTTCATGTTTCCTCATGTTTTCATATGCAGTATTATACGCACTGTCTTTAGAATATCCGGCACGAATAGCGGCTTTGGTTGCGTTCAAATCGACTAAATATTCATTACAAAAAAGTAATTGCTTATCCGTGAGGTTTGAAGATTCATTTTCCGTTGACATATAGTAAAAATATTCACCAAAGGTATAGATTTTACCGTTACTATACTTTTTACAGCAGATATATTTTTTTCAGTAACTCGCGCAACGAAAAGTTAAAAGGGGAAATCAGTCTGTCAACCACTTAGAACCCCAAAACAAACTAATATTTTTGTGCCCACCCGATTAACGGAAGTGGTACGAAACTTGCAGGTATTTTTAAAAAGCAAACTTGTGGCATTGTTGGAATCCTGATAAGTGGTGAATCAGGGCAACACAGCGGGGCATCTTTGGGATTCTATCGCTCAGGTATCAGGGACAAAGGTAAGTCTATTCCAAAATAACCGCCAAATAAAGTTTAAAGGCTAAGGTGGAATTTAAACAATTTCATCCCGATATAGAAATACAAAAAGACAATCCGACAATACTTTATATCCCCTAAAAAGTACTTTTCTCATTCGTGCTATCCCGAATCGAACTACCCCTAAGCGACTGAGCGCGGGACATGTGCAATATCCAAACTACGGAGAGCAAGAGCAACGTAAAAACGATTGCCCTCTTTAAATACGGGTAGCGCATGGGGAAAGGTAGTTATAAAGTGTTAGATACTTTCTTTATTTTATCATGCTCCCTTTTTTCGCTGTCTATATCGTAGTGGCGTTTCAACATCTCCACACTTTCAGCGTTTTGGATCGCGGCTGCATCTATCCCGATTAGTGCGGCTGTTTCTGTGGTGTTAAGGTGCTTTAAACTATACATACCTACTTTGATATTCAGCTTCTCTTTTATCCGCTTCCACCGTTGTTTAATGGCATTTGTAGTAATCGGAGTGTTGCCGGTAAGTAAATCATCAGACCATACATAATCCCCCTTTTTAGCATTGCCAATTGCCTCGCGCCACATGCCTACGGCAATATCCTTAATAGGGCGTTCTTTATAGCTGTATTCGCGTCCTTTCATTACCAGGTAGGTAACAACCTGTCTTTGTAAATCTACGTCTTTAACTTTGACCCGCAACATCTCTGTGATCCTTGAGCCTGAGTGAAAGAATATATTTATAAATAATAGGAATCTTGTGCTTGTTTTCTGCAAATGCTCAATAAGTTTCACGCGCTCCGGCTTGGTAAGCAATACCTTTTTTGCTCTCGGTGCGGTCTTTTGCCGTTCAAGCGAAATGGGATAATTTGCTTGTACGACTTCAACTATGATCAGCTTTTTATAAAATTTACGCAATACCTTTTTATGAGTATTAAATTTATTCCCCGACCATGTACCATCTTTTTTGTATGCAGCCCGTTCACATATCAAATACAAGTGCCTTAGCGTAACGTCCCAAATATTCATTTTATCGAACCGAAGATATTGAGCGGCATTTGTAATTTCTCTCAGGCTCCAATCTGTTTCCGCCGTCATGGTCGTGTCGGCCTCTTTCAATTTGCCTTTTACATATTTCAAAGCCTCAATAAAAGGTGTCCATTTGTTTATTTCCTCATTTTCGGGTATCAATACCGGCTTTTGCGTTCGCTCGGTTATTGGGTTATACCCTATTACCTCAAGTTCGTAATCCAGTTGTTTAAGAGCCTCTTTCATTGCCTCCCGCCGATCATCAATAGTGTCGAACGTATTGAACCGACTTATCATTACCTGCTTATTAGCGCGCAAATTATCATCATAAAACCTATACTTTATATACCACGTTTGACGTAGCAGGGAATTACCCCCCGTTTTCCATTTATCGGGCTTTACAAGTATGTTGCCGCGCCTGCAATTATTCGGTAATGCTTTCATATCGTTTGGTAGAAATAATGGTAGAAAATAGTGTTTTTACCCTATGATAAATAGGGTTGCAAATGGCGGAAACCATTGTTAATAAAGAAGAGCGGAAAACGAGACTCGAACCCGCGACCCTCAGCTTGGGAAGGTGTGGGCTTATGTTTTCGCTCACGTCCAGTAAGGTTTTCAGCCGATTGCCTGTTACTTTTATCTTCAATTTTGGTAGATTTTTTGGAGTAAATAATAAACCCCTACAATAGCTGTGTGTGGCAGATGTAGGGGTTTGGTTTGGTATGTTCAAAAGCTCATTTCTGTGTCATAATACACATAATACGGTTGCGGACTTATAGCGGGTATATTGATAGGGTAAAAAGGTATTTTTACGCATGCCCCGTTTTTCTCCTGACCTCACTCTTTTTTACGCCGGATAGCCTTTCTATAACTGCTATAAGCCTATCCATTTGATCTACTTGCCTTTCGATTACTGCAAACTGTCTATTATCCATAAGGTCGCCCGTGTTTTTAGAAACGGGTTTTAAATCTATGGATTTTTTATCATTCCCAATACGTTGATTATCAGATTTATTTTGATTTAAAAGGTGGTTTTTGATTGATTGTATTAATGTGTGATTTATCGCGTCAAAATTGTAGTCAAACTTTTCGCAGAAAGTTTTTATAAAGTCAAGCGACATTGTACTCTTTTTACTCAAATAGCTACTAACAGTACCCTTGTTGTACTGTGTTTTTTTAGAAATTTCAGCTACCGGAAACTTCAAATTCATTAAAGCAACCTCCTTTAATAACCAATCTACACGGGCATCTTGGAGTATATCTTCAAATTCTTTCATGGTCAATAATGCATTAATCCAAAATAAATATCAAAAGTTGGGTAAAATAGTTTGGAAGTTTGCAAACTAATTGTATTTTTGTGTTGTAATTGCAAACATCGTAACAAAGTAACAATAAAATTTTATAAACATGGCAACAGCTAAAAAAACATCAGACAGGGAAGAAAAATTACTTAGTGCCGCATTACAGGAACTCAATGGTTACGCCAACCGTAACGACATCGTGAAAACCGCAGCAGACCTCGAATTTTCTATTGGTCACGTTGAGCGCATTTTACGGGGTACTATTCACAATATGGACACAGCAAAAAAGATATATGACCACCTGCGCACACTTACCCTAAAGCGTTCTCAAAACATTCAGCAAAAACTTCAAAGAGCATAGTTTGCAAACTTTACAACAAATTTGAATCCAAACTATTAATTTTTTATAATATTTAACAAAATGACACTTTCAGAAGCACTCACGGCAAAAGCAAACGCAATGGTTGCCGTTGCGATACTTGACGCTGAGATAAAAAAACTTCAAGGAAAAGAAAGTAAGCCAAAGCGGGATGTATCAGGAATCGCAGCAAGAGAGAGATCAAAGAGTATGAGAAAGTTTTTAAAGTCAGCCTAACCAAAAACACAAAAATGAAAAAGACAGCACTAATAACCGACCTCCACAAAATTTTATTCGGTACACTATTAGAAAGTTGCCCCGACAATTTCGATGTGCTTGTATCAATGGCTGAAGGATTTATCAGCCATCACGGATTATTCTTTAAGGATAAAGACGAGGTATCAGATAGTTGCTATTGGGGTGAAGGCGTTGATGTATCGGATTATTTCTTTGACAAGGTTTGCCCCGGTATCGTTCCGAGCGTTACACAATTCGAGTGTGTATGTAACGACTTCTTTGATTTCGATATGTGGGAAATGAAACAGCCGGTTATCGCAATTTTTGACGGTCTTTTAGACGCTGTTTCCGCTATCGCCAAGACTTACCACGTTACCGACGTAGCAGAGCGTAAAGACAACATCACATTAGTAACACCAACTTTTAAAGCAGCATAAACAACCAACCATGAGAGTAACTCCCGAAAATTATCGCAAAGACATGGGTACATTCTACGAAGCTAATATTTCGTCAATAGATGAATTGCAATCGTTTGACGACAGCCGTTTTCTTAACGTAGATAAATTACACCACATCGAGGTTTTGAAATACGACCACCGCCAATGTTTCACAGACCGCGACGAGGCGTTAGAAAATATGAAACAGCAATTGAGCCAATTTATTAAAACTGTATCTAAAAAATACTTTCCTGACAGACCGATTGAATTAATAAGCAAATCAATAGCCGCCTAACATTTTAAACCAATCTGAACGACATGAAAATAGTAAACAAAACTCTCGTCTCCGTTGACACATCCGACCTAAAAGACGGGGTGTTTTTCAACAAAACAATTATCGAAATATCCGATTCGTGTTTTTACAACATGCGTGATTTGGTAGAAATCAATTGTCCGAAAGTTAAAAAAATCGGCAATGATGCCCTTAGCTCTTGCGGTGCGCTCGTAACGGTCAACCTGCCTGTATGTACTACCATCGGCAATGATGCCCTTCGCTCTTGCGGTG
>JGI26470J50227_1000082_pt1 | contig 44980 bp, 48 predicted proteins | sample FreactTroBogLake_FD_50227 | JGI IMG/M metagenome (IMG submission 50227)
AGACGACGTCACCGACGAGAGCCCGGCCGCCGCGAAGCGCGGCACGCAGCCCCGTCTCGGTGGCGGCACGTCTGGCTCGCCCTCGTCGCCCATACTCTTATCGCGTGGAGACGAGAGGGAAGAATGAGCCTACGAAGGAAAGCGAGACGCGTAGCCGCCAAGAAAGCGTCACCCGCGAAGCCCACCGTAACCGACGTAGTCGCAGGGCAGAGGAGCATGCAAGTTCCCGTGGGTGTCGCGTCGGTAACCACCGAGGGTGTATCCGACTTCATCAAGCACCTGCCCCTTGGGTCTACGAACAAGTCGTTGCAAGCGGCCAGACGTGCCAGCGCCTAACCTGAAGGTTCCGCACGCACCCCACACCTACGGGTGGCTGCGCAGACCCGAGTGCGACCGACTAGCGTCTCTCTACGTCTGGGAGACACCTGAGGGTTTCCTGGTAGCCGTACCAGCCGACTGCCGTGCACGAGACGTAGTGAACGTGGGGCGCGAACGCATCGCTGCCGCCGCTGCTGCCAAGAGAGTACCCAGTTCAACATCTAGTGACAGGAGAAAAACGTGAGTGACACAGACTCTGGTGCTTCGATAGAAGACCTCCCGCTACCCCCGATCCCNGGGATCAAGACGTACATCTCGCAGGCCGCNGGCGCCCTCGTCGTCGGGCTCCCCGTCATAGCCCACGAACTAGGGTTCACCAACTTTCCCGCGCTCGACCAGAACGCGGTGGGCATCTTCCTCACGCTGCTCGTGGCCGCCGGATTCTCGTTCCACCGCTATGGCCTCAATACCGTCGCGCAGTACATCCTCAAGAACCTCGGACCCATCGTCCAGAAGGTGGTGCGCGACGAGCTNCAAGCCCAGCTGGCGAACGCTCAGGTGCAGCAGACGGTAGCGTCATTCGCGACGATGCCGTCACTGACGTCGCCTGNGCCTAACGTCGACCTGTCTCCGTTCTCTGATGTGCTCTCTGCGTTCGGCGTCAAGCCGACCCAAGCGCCTTCGCCGCAGGCGTTCGTCATCGACGGCCACGCGTTCGAGCCCGCAGACTTACTGCGTGCGGTAGAGCCTATAGCCATGGCTCGACTCAAGAACTCGAGCACGACCGTCTGAGCGGCACCAGGAGAACGACATGGCAGACTTCCCATCCGAGGCCGTAATCGTCAGGTTCGGCATGACGACGCCTCACTGGGCGCTGAGCATGTCGTACGGCATCTTCACGTGCCCTACGCTTCGCAAGACCTTCCACAGCCCCGACCAGTATCTAGCGTACCGTATGCTCGTGCGGAACGAAGATCGCTCGCGCGTGATGAAGGCGCCGAACGGCTATATCGCGTACATGAACCTGCTAGACATCATAGAGAAGGCTCGATCGTTCGCAGGCGACCCGGCGATCGTACCCGACTGGGACGACGTGCGTGACGACGTGATGGAAGAGTGCGCCGCTCTCAAGTACTCGCAGAGCGCCGTGCTCGCCGACTTGCTACTGCGTACGGGGTCGCGTCCCATATACGACGACTCGCGTCAGGACGAGTATCACTGGTGCTGCGCCGACGGACAGGGCGCCAACGCCCACGGCAAGATCCTAGAGAAGATTCGTCGCAGGCTCCACACGGGCGACTTGATGCCATTCGTGTCCCACCTGGCCGGCGTCGGGTAGCCCGAGAGCTTCGGAGCAGGGGCCGGCCGCACACCTCCCGCGGCCCTCAAGGTCGAGTCCTCCGGTCGGGGGCGTACGCCGAAAGGCTGCGCCCCCTCTTTTCATGAGCAGAGTAAATTACTCTGTAAGCATCCAGTCATCTAGGAGGTCGAGACGTGTCTACAGACCAACAGTGGTCTACCCAGCTCCGGCCCTCGGGCCTAGACACTTTTCGCGGCCAGCCGGCGGCGGTTGCGTTCGTCAAGGGTCTACAGAAGCGAGACGCCGCACCCAACTGCATCGTGATCACGGGTCCCACGGGAACGGGCAAGACTACGCTGGCACGCATCATCGCGGCTCGGCTGTCGGGCTGGACGAAGAACCCCGACAAGAACCCCGACAAGGTGGAACTCGCGTGCAACGTCGACCGCTCGATCGACGAGGTGCGCAAGGCGATCCAGATGAGCCGCTACACACCCTCTCTCGGCAAGAGGCGCGTCATGATCGCCGACGAGATACAGGGGCTCGTCGGTCCGGCGGCGTCGGCTATGCTCAAGGCCACCGAAGACATCCCGCCGCGTACGACGTGGATACTCTGCACCGACCAGCCGTGGAAGCTGCCGAGGCAGATGGTAGATCGCGGGATAACTATCGCGCTGCAGCCCGCGTCGGAAGAGCACCTGATCGAGGTGTTGGAGGACGTCTACCGCGCGAAGAAGGTAAAGCTCGGCGAGCGCAAGGACAAGGTGCTCGCGCGTATAGCGAAGGGCTCTAACGGTACGCCGCGCGTGGCGGTCCAGATGCTCGAGAACGTGTGGACCACCGTAGTCGGCGGGGGCAAGGTAAGCGAAGCGCTGGCCAACGCTCTCGCGTCTAACCCCGGCGCCGAGGCCTACGACGCGGCTCTCGCGTACCTCAAAGCGCTCATCGCCAACGACGGTGCAGGCGCCGCTCGCGCCATAGCCTCTACGCAGTCTTCCGCGGAGGGCGTCCTAGACATGGCGAATAGCATGCTGATAGGTCTGATACGTCGCGCGTGCGGCGGAAACCCGCAGGCCGGGCTGGGCTGGGCGGCCGTCAAGGCGATCAAGGTTACGGCCGACGACTTGCCGAAGCTGCTCACGCTACAGAACAAGTTCGTCGCCGCGTTGGGCGTCAAGGGTCAATACCAGGCGCCGGTAGAGTCTATCCTGTACGGCCTGGCGCGCTAGTCGTGGCAGCTAAGAGGATGGAGATAGCCGCCGGTACCCGATACGGCTCGCTAGTCGTTCGCGGACCCGGGCAACCGGCCGGTCAAGACGCTACGTTCGTCTGCATATGCGATTGCGGCAACGTAAAGACGATCCTTGGCTCTTCTCTGAAGAGGGCTCACACGAAGAGCTGCGGCTGCCTGGCGGGCAGCCTAAAACGCTCTGCGCTGCGGCGCAGGTTCCCTAGTCGCCACGTTCTCTTCGACGAAGACGGAGAATAGAGTGCTCCGTTTAGGAAAGCTAGAGGTGAAGAACTGGGCCCAGTGGAAGCACGGCGTCGTAGACTTGGGGTACCCCGGCGTCACGTTCGTTCGCGGGCGCAACGACGATCGCGCAGGCAACCCCAACGGCGCAGGTAAGAGCACGCTGTTCTACGCGCCCACTACCGTCATGCTGTCGGAGCACCCGCTCGCGATACGCAAGAACTCTCTGGGCAGCGTCACGCGCGACTCTACGTACATAGACCTTCGCGGTCGTCGCGAGCGCGATCGGTTCGAGGTAGAACTCAAGGGCACCACGACGCGCGTCGTGCTAGGTGATCGCGAACTAGACGTTCGTAAGAAGGTAGACGCTCGTGAGGTAGTGCAGAACGAGATAACGTGCATGTCCGCCGAGCTGTGGTCGAGTATGGTGCACTGCGTCGGCCTAACCGGAAACCCACTCATACGCGGCACCAGCGCTCAACGCTGCCAGTTCCTAGAGAAGGCGTTCGACCTAGATCGTTGGAAGTCGCGGCACGATCGCGTCGGCGACGTGCTCGGGGGCATGAGGCGCGCCGCAGCCGACTTAGAAGACGCCCGCAAGGAACTGGCCGAACTGCCGAAGGCCCGCCGTGTAGACGACGTCGTAGAAGAGTACGAGCGCGCGAAGAAGGTACGCGCCCGCCTCTCGTCCGAGGCTAGGGAACTTAGATCGCTAGTCGCCAAATACGACGACTTGCCAGAGCGCCCGCGGGATGCCGCTTCGGTGTACGACGAGAAGCGCGCGGCCGCAGAGAAGCGCCTAGCCGACCTAGAGGGCGCGTCGGAAGAACACGCTCGCTGGCGCGCCGCGAAGGCTCGTCACAACGAGGTCGAGAGGCAGCGTGCCTCTGTCAAGCGCAAGATTCGTACGCTTGACGCCGTCGCTCGGGGACTCGAGGTACCCGCACTAGAGGATGCGTGCGCAGGTGCCTCTAGGCACGCCAAGACCGTAGCGGCCAGTGCCGAAGACTTTCCGCGCGTGTCTCGCTGGTACGACCTAGCGCGCAAGATCGCTAGGCGCCACGACATAGTGTTCAAGTCTCGCGAAGAGCTTCGCTCCCTGTCGCTCGGGTGGGTGCAGGTTCTGCGAGGAGGTTCATCACGATGCCCAGTGTGCGGGTCTAAGTTCCGCCGCGCCGTAGACGCTCGAGAAGTGGCGACGCTAGCCGAGGTACTAGACGACTTGCCTGACGACTTGAACGTTAGGCAGTACGAGGTGTCTCCTGAGCAGGCCGCTGCTGCGCGTGACAAGAAACTCGAGCAGCTTAGGGCCGCTCGATCGCGCGACGCGCTGCGCGAGCAGCTTCGTAGTCTACGCCCCGTAGACGTACCTGCGCGCGTAGACTACGACCCAGGAGAGGCAAAGAAGCTCGCGCAGAAGATAGCAGCTGCGGAAGAGTTCGCTTCTCGTGCGCGACGCTGGTCGGGAGTCCCGAAAGATTTCGACGTGAGCGCTACCCAAGAGCGTCTTGCCGAGGTCGAGAAGAAACTCGAGGTGCTAGACTCTCGCGTATCTACGCTAGCGGGCGAGATAGAGACGGCCAAGTCACGCCGCGCAGCGCGCAAGAAGGCGCGCGAGCGCGTAGACGCCTTAGAGATCGAAGTATCTCTCCACCCGACGTACAGGGCGCTGCACTCTGCGTACTCTGCGACGGGCATGCGCCTGTGGCTCCTGTCGGAGATGCTAGAGGCCATCGTGTCGTCGCTGAACGAGATGGCCAGCTCTACGCGCGAGCGCATATCGTACGGTTACAAGCTATCTCGCAACAGAGACTTGGCGTTCACCGCGTCCAACCTGTCGGGTACGTTCGACGTCCGCATGCTGTCGGGCGCCGAGGCTGGAGGTTTCGTCATCAGTCTAGTGACGGCCATACTCCCGCTGCTCCCCGACAAGAAAAGAGTTTCTACGCTGATCCTAGACGAGGTAGACGCGAACGCCTCTAGCCAGACTAGACGCGTCATCGCTACAGAGCTTCTGCCGCGCCTGGTAGAGATCGTACCGTCGCTGTGGATCGTAACCCCCACGCAGAAGAACGAGTATCGCATGCCCGGTGCTCGTGAACTATTAGTGGTCAAGAAGAATGCGGTATCGAGCCTGCACGAATAACTTTCCCGAGGGTACGTGGACTAGGGCGAAGACGTGTCCGCCACCCCGCGTCGGGTGGGTAGACGTGATGATCCTGGGCGGCGACGTGTACACATCGTTCTGGTCCGAGGCGTTCGACGCGTTCGTTACGCCGCTGAGCGACGGGTGCTCGCGGATAGCTACGTACGCCGTAACGTACTGGCGGAGGACGAGCAAGCACGACAGCGCAGAAGCCGACGACGCCGCAAATTCTCTGTTCGAGACCGACGTTACGCGCATAGCGAAGCAGTACTGCGGGGTTAATTGATGCCGACGTCACCGCTAACGGGAATATTCGGTTCGTCGTATCTCTCACCGGCGAGAGCGTTTGCGCTGCTAGAGAACCAGGTGGGCTCTAAACACGTCCAGCTGCTGCAGCAGGGCGATTCTCTGGCTCGTCGCCGCGCGTACGTGATAGTTGGTGTATCCCTTCTGCAGAGGCTGTCGCCGCTACTCGCTAACGCGCACTCTACGGTCTTGGTGCTAGACTCGCTCCCCGAGCTGTGCACCGTGTCTGGCGTGACGCTCGTAGACGGAGGCGCCGCTCCGGCGCACCTGTCACGCTGGAGACCGTCGAAGCCCGACACTAAGAAACTCTTGAGGCACGCCCGACTAGAGAGTCCGGCGCCGCTGAGGATAACCGTGACGCCGGTCGACGNCGCAACCAATTTGGTAGAGGANGCAAAAGCAAGGGGGCTACTAGACAAGGTTTTAACCCTTTCGTACAAGTACCCGAAAGACGAACGCGGCGATATAATCCGCACCGTGTTCGAGTTCTTGTGCGGGAAGGGGCGCATCTCTCGAGTGGAGAAGCGCCTGCGCCCCGAAGCCGGCTCTGCCGGAAAAGGGGCCGCGTACGAGGCTCTCGTGAAAGCGCTCGCCTCTCCCTACGGGAAGAGGCTGGCGCAGGCGGTTACGGCGGTGTACCCAGACTTCTTATCGTCAGAGTGCTCCGCTGCAGCCAAGAAGTACCGCGTCGACGTGTTCGAGGTGAACTACGTCGGTTCGTACGTCTCGCGAGAGCCAAAAACGGCGGGCCGCAGCGCACGCCTCCAAAAGAGGAGAAGTAGGAGATGAGTAGACTACGAAACATGGCACTGATCGTGCTGGCTATGGCGACGGCACTCGTCGCGTCTTCGTTCGCCGACGTCGCGCAGGCGCGTCATCGGATCCACCGCTACAACACCGCGTCGAACTCGCACCACGCGAGGCACCACGCGTACCGCTCAAACCGACACGCGCACTACGCCGTGCGGCACTTGCGAGCCCCGAGGGGAGGCCGCGTGCACGCAGAGATAGTGCCGTCGACGGGTAACTTTTACGCGTCGGTAGACCCCGGGTCGGCCGTGCAGTTCACGCTGGCAGACGCTCGCGCTCGCGAGACGACGACGCCGAACTACTCTGCTCGGCTGGCGGCCACGGCCCTGCGAGACACCGACTCGTTCTCGGTCACCGCAGAGAGCTACACCAACGCGTCGCGTCTGATCAGAGTAGCCGAGAGCTACCTGGGAACGAACCCTACGGGGATGCGTAGGCAGTGGTGCCGAGCGTTCGTCAACCTAGTAGCGCGTCGAGCGGGTTACCGCATCAACGGCTCTCTCATGGCGAGAGCACCCACTGGCGGCGTCCGTATCAGCCACCCGGTGCCCGGCGCCGTCGCGCAGAACTGGCGCCATACTGGGTTCGTCAAGGCCGTGTCCGCCGACGGTCGTCGTTTCTTGATGGTGTCGGGTAACTCTGGCGGTCGAGGTCCCGGTCGGCGAACGACTACCGAGAACTGGCGCTCTACGCGGGCTTTCCAGTACGCCATGCTTCGGTGACTACGCGGCGGTCGGGATTAAGTCCCGACCGCCTATAGGGGTTTAGAGGGCGTCGAGTGATAAAGAAACGTAACTTAGTCGAGCAGCACCTAGACGACGCGTTCACTACGGTGGTCGAGGGCCCTCCTCGTCGTAGGTCGCTGCGCGTTAGCGGCCTCCCGTACTGCTCGCTTCTCGACGCCATGCTGCCGCGAGAGCCCGAGCAGATGGACTTCGCGGGTGCCTGCTACACCACCATGGGCACATACGTACACGAGAACTGGCAGTACTACATGACGCTCGGCGAACTGGGCGCCGACGTGTACGGCGGCTGGAAGTGCGTCAAGTGCCAGCGCGAGTGGAAGAAGTACTGCTTCCGCCCCGAACCTTGTTGCGGTGAGCCCCTCAAGTACGTAGAGATAGAGTTTCGCCTAGGCCCGCTGTCGGGCCACGTAGACTTGGTAGTCTGCTACCGGAACAGGGCCCAGCGCAGGGCGTACGCTCGCGCAGAGAGGCGCGGCGATCCGCCGCCGCTGCACATGGGACGATGGGTTGCTTGGGAGCTGAAGACTATCGGAGACAAGCCCTCGAAGCCCAAGAGGCAGCACGAGGTACAGATACGCACGTACTGCGAGATGCTCGCCAAGTGCTACGGGATAGACGTATGGGCGTACACCGTAGTGTACATCGGACGAAAGAACTTGCAGCGCACGGTGTTCGGCCCGTTCTCGCGATCTAAGACGGGGCACGTCACGCGCGAGTGGATGTGGCGGAGCATCAAGGGCTTCAAGGCGGCTACGGTGGCCCGTAAGAACCCGAACAGGCGGAACATCACGGCGGTGGCTGAGCTGCGCCCGTGTCGTAGCAAGCGCGACTACGAAGACTACATGGCGCGCCGCTACGACATGGAGAAGCGCACGTGCCCCATGCTCGTGTATTGCAGCAAGTCTACTAAGGTAGCCGTCAAGGCGGCACTAGAGGCGATAGAGGCGTAGGGAGTCAGCATCATGTTTGGAGAGGTTTCGTTTTTCGGTAAGAAAGTTGTCGGTTTCGAACTAGCTCGGCTCGGACAATCTCACTCTCTTCCCGCGCACGACGTAGCTACACGACTGGGCGTATCACTGGGCGCATCGTCTGCTGACGGCTGCGTCGGTCTGCTCTCTATTGGCGGCGTCAACCTACCCGTAACCGAGGCAGTCTTGGTGGGTAAGGAGCGTACTGCACTGTCCGGGTGGGGCGGCACGGCAGACTTACTGCTGAGAATAGACTTGCCGTACCTAAACGCACCGGAGTGGAGCAAATTCGTAGACTGCGCCGTTATTGCGAGAGTACCGCGAAAGGTAGAGTTCCGTACGCCCGTCAACAGCCCTAGCTTGTGGCGGAGTGAGCTCGTCGGGTACGTGCGTGAGACTTCTTTAAACGTGCAGTACCGCGACGGCGAAGAGGCTCATATTCGTTCGATAGTTGCAGTTAGCATCATCGGAGGTGCGAAGCTTAGCCCTCAGCCCGAGCGAGACGAAAACGCACCTGCGCTTTATCGCAAGAAGACCGAAGTCTACGCGGCTCGCTGGGACGGAACGCTCCTAGGGGCAATCTCGTGTGCCGGCATGCAAGAGCACGATATGACGGGGAAGTGCATATCGTTCACTAGAAACGGCGCCATCGTGTTCTATTGCTACGGTAACGTACGCAACGGCGACGTGACCGTGGCGCCCGATCAGTGGCTCGTGTGCGACGGCGGTCGCCTGGCCGTGTTCGTCGACGAGCACTTTCGTGCACACTACGAGCGGAAGTAGGAGCAGCACTTGAAGAGTCTACGCGACTTTCGATCTCGGGGGTCACACAAGGAGGAAGCGCTCAAGGCGCGCGACGTGATACGCTCTACGTTCGCCGTAGACAAGAAGAACGCCGCGCGCGTCGCGTTGACGGGCTCCGTAGACACGCCGAGAGGCTGGCGCCTCACGACGATCACGAAGATACCTGGTCAGCGCGCTCGCTTGCACGTCGTGCGCGTAGAGGTACCCAAGGGATACGTCGGTAAGTTCCGCCGTTGTAACGACGTTCGTCTTGATTGCGACTGCCTTTCCGGCGACACCGCGGTGCTTACCGATAAGGGGTGGCAGACGATGTTCAGCTTGGCTGCCGATTGGCAGCCCGGCGACCCGCTTACCGTGAACTACATCGTAGACGGCAAATCCTATCGGGGTTCCACCCCTTTCTATAAAGGTATGCGGCCTACATGGCGCGTTACTCTCAGTAACGGTGCCTCTTTTAAGATAACGAAGGATCACAAGATCCGCACTACGCGTAACGAGGGTAACCTTAAGTGGACTCGTTCCTGGAAAACAACCAAGAACTTGGTTGTGGGTGACAAGGTAGTAGTCACAGATAATCGCGCACTTCTCCCCGAGTCGACCCGTAATACTGCGTTCAAAGAGGCCTACTTCCTGGGTTTTTGGTACGGTGACGGCTCTTTCTGCTCTTCGGTTCTGCCCGACCTGCAAGTTCCGTCCGGCAGGAAGCGCAAATCGATGCAACGCATAATAGACCTCGGCGTTGTAAAAGAAGAGGTTCCCATGACGAACGGTACCGTTCGTCTTAAATTCAACATCAAAGCTGTGGAGTTGATGGCGCGCTTTGGTGTATCTCCCAGTACCCGTGATGTAATTCCTGAGGGTATTTTGAACGACTCTTCGTTGCTCATGGGGTTCGTTTCTGGACTACTGGACGCAGACGGTAGCCACGTTTCTGGCGGGGGTATGCACATAACAGGGTCTCACGAATTACGTAAGTTACGTGACGCCCTGGTACGCTTCGGCGTAGCCCACGTGCATTTTAGAGCACCTGCTAAAGGCGGCCGATGGGCAGCTGGCTATCGAACCAACTACGGTGCCCGTACCCGTGACCTTTGCTCTCTTAAGCTCCCGCCAGAAGCGTTTCGCATATTGGGTCGACGCCTGTGGCTTGTTCGTAAACCCAAACTGCGCTCTTCATCTAGAGACAAAAAACCGTACGCGCGAGTAATCTCCATCGCTTACGCGGGTAGAGACCACGTATACGATATATTTGTGGAAGGGGCTCATCGGTTCGCCGCTAACACGGCGATCGTTCACAACTGCGGGCGCTACCTGTTCGTGTGGAACTACGCGCTTGGGCAGCACGGTGCCGCGATCAAGGATCGCACCAACGGGCAGCCCCCGGACGAGACAAATCCGGACCAGTCACCCGGCATTTGCAAGCATGGCCTGTTGGCTCTCAAGTCGTTGGTGGCGGTCGACCCCGAGTTTCCGGGCAGGCGAGTTGCGCGCGCCGGTCACCCGCGCGAGGGGCGCGCAGTAAACCTGACTACGCTCAAGCAGGCGCTCAATAAGACACCGCGAGGCCCTAGATGAAACTCCCGCGCATTCAGAGGCAGCTGACGTCGATCTTGGTGCGCAGCGGCGACTTGCTGTTGAACCAGCTGCCGTCGCCGACGCCTCCCGAATTCTCTAACTTAACGGCCGAGAACTTCTACGTCGGCGTCACCCCGTCCGTCACGCCCGCGAACCCTACTCCCGCGTTTACGACCCTAGACGCGGGGCCGCTGGCGGCGTCGAACTACGACGAGCTCGTGATAGACCCCCAGCCCCAGATAGACGTCAGCGGCAACGTCACGACGAACACGCGCGCAGACACGTACCGCCAGCTGCTCGAGGCCGGAACCCCGTTCTGGTTCCTCGTTCGCTGCACCGGGTACGGCGTCGCTTCGCAGCAGAAGCGCGACGCGGCCCTCGCCCTCGCCGGTCGCGTCGTAGCCTCGTTGTGGGCAGACGCTACCGCGTTCATGCTGTCTCCGCTGCTCAAGGGCTTCGCGTTCCTCTCGCCAGACCTCAACGTAGTGTTCCCCGACGGCACTGCGATAGATCGCGCGTTCCAATCTACGCTCGTGCAGTATGCGTGGTCGGTGTTTCGGGCGGCGACTATCGTCACGGCGCGCCCCGCCGACGCGATAACGCTAGTATCCCCCGTCATCCAGTACAACCCCAACTCGGGGAAGCCGCTGGCGCACCCGATCCTCGGGACGTCTCCGCAGTTTCGCGACCGCCTACTCGCTATGTACCCCAACGTAGCCGTGGCTGAGCCGAACATATCCACCATCGTATCGCAAGTGTCTTCGTTCTACGCCGCCGCCGGACGAGACTCTGGGTTTCCGCTGAACCTCGACTTCGGCTATGTGGCCCCCGTAGACTACACGCAGTGGACCCCCGACGGTGTAGTCGGCGTCGGCGCTACGGCGCCCGGTGCAGACGCCGTGCTCTCGCGCATATTCAACTTCTTGGGGGCTCTGGGCGTAGACAGCGTAGGTTTAGTGTCTGGGCCAACGGGCGCTCTGGTTCCTGCTCCGCAAGACTTCTTCCCGCCCGACGGTTCCGTGAACACTACCGGGGGTGCGGTAGTGTGGAGCTCTGGCGGCACGGTGTACGTGCGCTACGTAGACTTAGCGAGAGCCGTCGTCACGATGAGGGCCTTCTCGCAGACGTTCGAAGAGCACGCCGTATAGGCTACCGACGCAGAGTAAATAGATGGAGGAGGGGCGGCGCGGATAGCTTGGCCGGGATCTGCGAACAGATCGGTACCCGGATTGGGTTCGACTCCCAGACGCGCTTTGCACCGCAGGTGACTGCGGACCCCTCTACGAAATTCTCCTGAGCAGCGAGTGATCATCATGTCGTACGCCGTAGTGCACCCCGAGGGTGCAAAGAAGCCCGTCTGCGTAAAGATTCTGAAGCAGAACGGCAACCTCTTCGTGGGCGTCCGCCCAGACCACACCATGTACGGCGACGGCGCCCGCGTAGAATATCGCGGGCGCGACGTCGTCGTACTTCTAGGTGACGAGCCCCCGGTGGGAAGCGTATACGGGGCGTGGGTAGAGCCCGTAGTGAAGCGTCGCATCGCCAAGGGGTGGGGCGACGTCTTCTGGTACGTCAAGGCCGACGACGTAGTCGTAGAGCGGGTGCACAAGGGTCTGCGCGTAGCGCGCAAGAAGCTCGCCGCCATGGGCATCGACGGGTGGCTCACTTCCGACTTCGTGACGGAAGTGCGCAACGTCAAGGGGCGCATCAACGCGACGTACCACTACAAGCCCAAGGCCGCCGACAAGATCATCTACAGGAACGTGCCTGGTCAGGGACTGCGCGAGATCGTCAAGGTACTCGCCCACGAAGGCGGCCACGGTGTGTGGAACCGTATCATGTCGCCCGAAGAGCGGTCTGTCTGGATCGAGCTGTACGAGCAGTACGTCTCCGTCAAGACGGTCACCACCGGCGACGTGAAGCACATGGTCAAGCAGATGCGCCAGCTAGAAGGCGTGCGGCCGTTCCTAAAAGACGCCGAGCCCGAAGAGCAAGCCGCCGCGAACATATACCTCGGGTGGCTTCGCAAGGTGCACCGCCTCTCTCCCCGAGAGGTACAAGACCTGCTCGCCGCAGGTCGCAAGCTCCCCCAGCCCGATACTCACCTCCACCGCAGCGAGACTTCTACGCCCATCACGCTCTACAGCAAGACGGCCCCCGACGAGCTGTTCTACGAAGCGCTGAGCTCTTACGTCATCGGCGACTTGGCAGACAAGCGCATCAGGCGCCTCGTCAAGGAGGTGGCGCGATGACTTGGGCCGAGCTCGAAAAGAGCGTTCGCTCTGCCGCGTGCCAGTACGACGCTGCGCTCAACGATTACGTCTGTAACGCGTTCGGCGTAGATTTACGCCCGGCAACGGCGTACGGCATAGACGCAATTCTTAAGCTGCTAGAGCGCGAGCAGCCAGACTCGTCGTGGGCCGTCGGCTTCGTATCGAAGACGGACGAAGACTGCGACAACCCCGCCGGCGCCTGGGCACGCATCTGGCCGCGTACGCGCGAGCCCGTAGACGAAGACGAGGTGTATGCCGACACGCCCGCAGCGGCACTGCTCATCGCCCTGATCCGGTTTCGAGCCGAAGCAGAGGTGCGTGAATCGGCGCGACATGCTACGTGACGCGCATGACTAGAGTCTGGAACGTATCCGACCCTGCCGCACCAGAAGACGGCGTGCTGTGCGATCGAACTACACCGTACGGCAACCCCTACGTCATCGGCCGCGACGGCAATCGCGAACAGGTGATAGCCAAGTTTCGATGCGACGTCTTGCCGACGCTAGACGTATCTGCGCTCCGCGGTAGAGACTTGCTGTGCCACTGTAAGCCCAAGGCGTGCCACGTAGACTGGATACTTCGCAAGGCTAACGGCGGCGGTTCGCCCTGGAAGAGGCTATAAGCAGACGGCACTAACCCTTAGGCGGAGAAACGATAATGAAATTCGCTGCGTTGCTACTAGTCGCCCTTGCCTCATCTTCGGCGTCTGCGAGTACTGAAGACGACGATACGGCGGCCGAGATTCGTGCGCTGTGTCGCGAAAGTAGAGCGTCGTGCCGATTCATGTTCGGCGTACTACGGCGCGAGCTTCACGTGACCCCCGTAGTAGTCGTGAAGCGCTGGCCGCCCATGCCGCCGCCGCGCCCCTACTTCCCCGACTTGCCGTCGCGTAAGCCGTGATTCACGAGACTCTGCTGCAGCGTACCGTAGAGGTAGCGTCCGACGGTACGTGCCGCTTCGTAGCCGTAACGTCGACGGGTGACTACTCTGTCGACGTAGAACACGGGGCAGACGGCCGCGTAATGTTTACGGTAGCCCTCCCCGTAGTTCGTCACGAATTTTCATCCGGGGATGCTCTAGAAGATTTTTGCGCTAGGTTCGGCTCATCTTCCGTCCCCCTTGTATCGATAGCAGGTTAAACTCGCATGCAAGACNACATCGGATACTCTTGGTCGTACGCCGTGTACGACGCTATTCGCTACGTCGCGCCGGTATGCAGCATAGCNCTAGCTACCCTGCTAGCCGTTCTCGCTTCGGNGTTCTACAAGCTGTGGCGAAAGTCGGCGCGCGTNCTGTCGTTAGCGGTAGCCGCTTCTCTATGGGCACTAGAGACGTGGCGGTTCTCTTACGTCTGCGGCATGTTCACCTCGGTACAGGGTGGCGACGTCGTAGACAACTTCGTGATCTTCTTCGTCGGGTTATCTACGGCCACCTCGCTACTACTAGCGGCACTGTACGTAGCGGGAACGTGGCCCTTCAAGTCAACCAGAACATAGGAGATTCGTAATGAGCATGAAAGATCTCTTCCAGCCGCTCCAGGAGCTAGCTACCGATATCGAGAACAACGTCGCGTGCGGTAAACCCACGTGCGTGTGCGCCGGCCAGCGCAGCGGCAAGACTACGCTCCTTCACGAGCTAGCGCGCGGTAAGAAGGTCGCGTTCGCGGGCATGGTACCCGTCGAGAGCGTGATGTTCGCAGAAGCTTCGGGTGCGCAGTTAGTAGACGCCAACCTGGGCCCCGATGCGGCCGTAAAAGCCGGCGCCGAGCTAGTGATCCTCGAAGAAGTTTTCTGGCGAGACAGTGCCCTCCCACTCTTCGACTCTTACGTCGAAGACGGCCGTCTACCCGTCATCGCGATGGGGTCGGCGTCGAACGTAGACGCCATGGTCGCTTGGGGTAGCCGCGTCACGCACGTGTTCGCTACGTGGGAGCTCAACCCCCTCATGCCGAAATACAGCCTCGAGCGCGACCGCGTCGGTAACCCCCTGACGTGGTTCCGAGACTTCGCGTCGTACAAGTTCCGCGACTCGGGCAGGCGAATAGTACACGTCGTCGCAGGCGATGACGACTGGGAGCCCACGATCGAAGAGCTATCTGAGCTGTCGAGCCTCTTTGCTACGTCTGCGCGTGACCCTGCGTGGGCGGCGGTTGCTACCCGCACTGGCGTCAAGGTCGTGATTCATCACGTAGACGACGACCAAGTGCTATTCCAGCGCGTCGAGCGCCGAGACGCCGAGAAGTGAGGGGTATCGACGCGATACTGCGCAGGCCGCAGCGAATACGAGACAACCTGTCTAGCCGCCAGATGCTTACCGTGCTAGACGCCATGCTGCTGCGCGCGCTAGAGCCTCTGGCCTGCACGTCACACACATACCTCGAGGCAGTAGCCGAGACTCTGGCGCACTCTGTGTTCTACAGGCGTAAGTTGGCGGCAGACGCACGCTCGGCGTGCTTCGCCGCGTTCTTCGCAGAAGACGCATCAACCGCAGTAGAGGCGATAGTAGAGACGAACGTAGATCGCGGGTTCGCGTTCGCCTACCTAGAACGTACTATGTCGGTCGGCGAGCGCTTCGAGCGCGCACACGTAGAGGTAGTTCGTCACCGACACGGCCGCGTAGAGCCCAAGTTCCTAGAAGACTTGGCGTCTGGCTCTCGCGTGTTGGGGCGCGACCCGTCGCTGGTGCCCGCCCTGCGTACCGCCCGGTTCTGGTACCTGACGGCGATAGACTTCCGCGACCGCATCGCAGAGAAGTATTACCGACTCGCCGTGAAGAACGCCTACCGCGCCGCGGGCAACCAGCCAGACTCTATCAACGCAAAAGACGTCTTCAACGCGGGCGTGCTGTCTGCGTGCCGCGCTATAGAGCGCTTCGACTCTAGGAGCGGCGTGCTCACTACGTACCTAGAGCGCTGGCTTCGCGGTTCCGCCCACGGCGGCAACATGCAGTCTATAGGTCGCGCCTACACGGTGAAGCATCGCAAGGGAGACGACGCGTCGTGGAGCGTCCCGCTAGACTCTGTCCCCGAGTTCCAAGACGCGTCACCAGCGGCCGACGACGTAGTAGACACGCCGCGCACGCTACATATCGCCGAGGCCGTATCGTACGACCCCGACGTACGAGCGGCTCTAGCCGTTAGCGGTCTAGCGCCATCTGCCGCGTTCAGCGGAAGAGTAAATAGGCCAGCGAAGAGTTTCTAACAGAGAAGGGTGATACATGAGAGGCTTCGGCGACGCTAAACCGAGAAGTGGGAAGGGCCCCCGCTTCGGGGAGCTAGTCCCGACTATCGAGTGGCCCGAGGGCGACTACGAGTACGTTCGGATCATCGGACCAGTGTTCGCGTACTGCAACATCTGGTTCACTATCGCTACGGCGAACCGCCCAGCGCCCAAGGGCGTATCGATCCCCAAATTGTGTCTCGACCTCGACGGCGCTACCGACGAGTTCGTCACGGACGTGTGTCCGTACCGCAAGAGCGGTTTGGGTCGAGAGCAGAAGTGGTACGCCGTCAACGTGATCGTCCGCTCTCTTCAAGAGAACGGCAAGTACCCGACCAAGCACAAGGTCTCGCCCGAGAAGCACCTCGGGTACAAGGCGTTCTGGGGCACCAAGGAAGACGCGAAGCGCACGCCCGTGCGCGTGCTGATCGTCTCCGAGAGTGCGGCGCAGAAGATCCAGAACCTCAAGAAGCTCAACAAGCTCAAGAGCAAGAAGACGGGCGACACCAAGTACTACGACATCTCCGACCCCGAGTACGGGTGCGACATCGGCATCATGATCAACCCCAAGGCCAAGGGTGCCGCGAAGATCGAGATACAGAAGGGCGACCGCACGCCGCTCTCCGACGAAGAGAAGCGGTACCTCATGTTCCCGCTCGACCTGCTCAAGCCCGAACGCCTCGAAGAGGCCAAGCGCGAGATCGGCGACCTGGCCGGCAAAGTCATCAAGCAGAAGAAGACCCGTGACGAAGACGACGTCGGCGGTTCGAAGAAAAAGAAGAACAGCGACGACGAGGACGATCTCGCCGAACTCGACGAGGACGATCTCGACCTCGAAGACGACGAGATGCCGAAGAAGAAAAAGAAGAAGTCTCGCGACGACGAAGACGACGATGACGATCGCCCCCGGAAGAAGAAAAAGAAGAAGTCTCGCGACGACGAAGACGACGAGGACGAAGACGACGTAGACCTCGACGAAGATCTGGACGACGACGACGAGGACGATCGTCGCAGTAAGAAGTCGAAGAAGAAAAAGAAGAAGGCCCGCGACGAAGAAGACGACGAGGACGAAGACGATTCGGACGATGATGACGATTCGGACTCCGACGACGATGACGAGGACGAAGACGATTCGGACGACGACGAGGATTCCGAAGACGACGATGACGACGAGGACGAAGAGGAAGAGCGCCCCCGAAAGAAGAAAAAGAACCGCCGCTGAGGAGGCCGCATGAAGAAGACTGCATCGAAGAGAAGGCGGCTCGCCGATAAGCGAGCCGCCGCAGAGGTCGGCAGCGCGCGGCGCATCAAGTCGAAGCGCAAGCAGTCGGGTAGTAAAGTACCCGAGAGCGCCAGGAAGGCGGTTCGCGACGAGAAGAGTGCGAAGAAGCTGCGCGGCAAGAAGGCACTCGCTCAGCCCGTAGGCCGCAAGAGCGACATCGACGTATCGGAGAAGGCACTATCCCCGATAGACGCTCGCGCGATAGTCTACTCTCGCAGGGTAGAGAAGATCGACAAAGACTTAGGTCTGTCGTCGAGCCTGAACAGGCAGCCGCGCATGTCTACGGGGCTGCTAGCGTTCGACCAGCTGCTGGGGAACGGCTTAGTCCCCGGCTTCAACATCGTCTTCGGCGAAGAAGCTTCGGCGAAGTCTACCGCGTGCATGACGGTTCTCGGGTCTTCTCTGCGGTCGCCGATACCGATACGCAAGTACTACGACGCCGAGGGCGCCGTAGATCGGCGATACACGGGGAACATCCTCCGCACAGACTCGTTCGACAACGTGTTCGGCTCGCGCGCACGAGACGGCAGCTGGATCAAGCCGCCCCTCTGTCGCTATCACGACACGAACATCATCGAGACGGTGTTCAAGGGCATTCACCGCGTGGCCAACGCCATGCCCGACAAGGTATTTCGCCCAGAAGTGGGCGATAACGGCGAGTGGTTCCTCGTATTCGGCAAGTCGAACGAAGAGCGTTCCCTCATAAAAGAACTCGGTCTGTCGCCGAGTAAAGCCCTCTACACCAAGACTGGCAAGTACTGGTGCTCGGTGGGCGACGACGATTCGCCGCAGGCGGCGATATTCCTAGACTCTATCCCCTCGCTCATACCGAAGGCCATCGACGAGGAGGAGATGTCGGATAACGGCCGCGCGATCGATGCGCGCTGGCTGTCTAAGTACATGAAGCTAGTTCGAGGCGACCTGCGACCAAAGGCGATCGTTCTGATGGCCGTCAACCAGCTTCGCCTGAATCCCGATTCTTCTCCGGGGTCTAGGCCGTACTACGAGCCCGGAGGCACGGCGATAAAGTTCGCGTCCGACACGCGTACGATGTTCACCTCGCGCGTGCCGATGGACAACTTCCCTCGGTACAAGAACAACAAGGGTCTCTGCGAGGAGCCGAGCCTAGAGTATCCCGGGGGCACAGACCTGTTCGCCTTCAAGGGCATGACGAACATCAAGAACAAGTACAACACGCCCGGACGCAAGTCGGCCGGTCGCGTCTGGATCAAAGACGGCAACGGCGCTCCGCGCGGCTTCGACCCAGTGTACGACGTCATCCGCTTCTTGGACGAGTGCGGCGTGATACACGGTCCACTGCACGACTCTCGCAGGTCGTTCAAGATCGGCTTGAAGCCCGTAAGAGACGTAGAGTGGTCCTACCCGATGCTCAAGGCGTCTATCTTGGCTAACGACGGGGGCAACCGCGCCGTGCGAGACGCCGCCCAGAAGCTAGGAGCGCCGCGGTTCGACTTGCGAAGCTACTGCTTCAAGCTACTGCGCTCGGGTAAATCTGAGGAGTTGATGACTACCGCCGCCCGCAAGCAGCGAGAGAAGGCCGCTACGGTCGACCTCGAAGCCGAGGACGACGAGTAAGGGATCTGAGGTGGAGTAAATATCCACCGTCAGTAAGTGGACGGGCGTACTGCGACGACGCCCTGCCCGAGGTAAAAACAGTCGCTTTGAAGTGAGAAAGCAAATCATGAGCAAGAAGCTGGTCAAGCTGATCAACGACGTCGACTCGGGCGTTGCCTCCGCGCTGGAGAAGCTGCTCGCCGCGCTGGCCGCAGGCGAATCGGTCACGAAGGAACTCGGAGCTTTCAACCTGGCCGTCGCGGCTGCAGCCGAATCCGACGATTCGGACGACGACGATGACGACGATGATGCAGACGTCGGCGACGACGACGATGACGACGATGACGATGCTCCGAAGTCGAAGAAGTCGAAGAAGTCGGACGACGACGATGACGACGATTCGGACCTCGGCGACGACGACGATGACGACGACGATTCGGACGACGATGACGACGACGATTCGGACGACGACGATGACGACGACGATTCGGACGACGATGACGACGGCGACCTCGAAGATGACGACGACGAGGACGAGAAGCCGAAGAAGAAGTCTGCCAAGAAGGGCGCCAAAAAGCCCGTCAAGAAGACGACCGCCAAGAAGCCTGCTCGCGGCGCCAAGAAGGCCGTCGCCAAGAAGAAGCCGGCACGAGGGGCGAAAGCTACGCGCGGCGCCAAGAAGAAGCCGGCGCGTAAGACCCGTCGGTAATCGTCGACGGGGTAAGAGCGGGGGCGAGAGCCTCCGCGTCTCGCCGGGAGCGAGGCTCTCCGGCTACCAGAGGGAAGAACAATGGTGAAGAAGGTGAAAGCCGTCGAAGACGATCTCGACGACGAAGTCGAAGAGGCCCCGAAGAAGGTCAAGAAGACCAAGAAGGTCGCCAAGAAGGTGAAAGCTCCGAAGGAGAAGTCGAAGGTCGCCAAGAAGGTGAAGTCGGCGAAAGCTCCGAAGGAGAAGGCCGAGAAGTCGGCGAAGACCAAGAAAACGACGAAGCGCGGCGCCAAGAAGGCGAAGGTCGCCAAGAAGACTACGACGCGCGGCGCCAAGAAGGCCGTCAAGAAGGCGAAGACCCGCAAGTCTCGCGCTTGATCGCCGACGAACGCCCTTAGTTGCGTGTTGCGTAGTGTGTGGTCGGAATTGCGCGAAAATGCTAGCATTTTCGGGCTATTCCGGCCTGTTCTCCTTTCGTTCTTCTCCTTATACTAGGGCTTTACAGTAGCGCTCCGACCTGATATTCTGTAGTCGGGAAGCGGTTCGCGCTTGCGCTACCCTATTCGTTTTCAGAAGCGCGTTTTTCAAGAGCGCCGTCGGCGCTCTTCTGGCAGGGGTACTTCGATATGGCTCGCACTGCAAAGACACCCGACCACGCCACGGTGATCGTGACGCGACGGCAGCTCGTCACGTTCAGTGGACGAACGCTCGGTTCGGTAGAGCTTACGACCGAGGGTCTTCTCGTTACCAAGAAGCGAGAGCGAGGAGGTCGCTTCGACAAGCACAGATTCCCGCTGAATCAGGTGCTCGGTTTCGTAGAGGGGGAAGGCGGGCGCAAGGAGCCCGCGTACGCCACCGTGCTTACGACGTCCGTCATCAGACGCGTTTCCGGTGACTTGTCTTACGACAACGGGTGGACGGTGATAACCGACGACGACGGCGTCGCGCACTACTTCCGCTCGATGCCCGACACGGACGTAGTCGTCGTAGAGGGCGGCGAGAAGCCCCAGCGCGGAACGGGTACCAAGACGAAGCCTACCAAGAAGAAAACCCGCGGTAAACCCGCAGAAGAGGAAGACGACGACGATCAGACCGAAGACGACGATGACCAGACCGAAGACGACGATGACCAGACCGAAGACGACGACTCGGCCGACGGCGGAGAAGAAGCCGCTGACGACGAGGAGGAAGAAGAGGTGCTACCGCGAAGCAAGGCGGCCGCGCCGAGCAAGACGAAAGCCAAGCCAGCGATCGGCAAGGGCAAGGCCGTTCTCAAGAAGGTGGCCAAGCCAGACCCCAAGGCCGGGAAGCCTGGTCGCCGCGTCGTAGATTTCTGAGTTCGCGGTAGCGAGCCGCGAGGGACCTCCCGCCAGAGGGTCCCCAGGTGGGAGGGGGCATCGATGCACCCTCCCACCAAGCTCGCTCCAATCTAGGAGACTGAGGTACATGAATAAACGCGAACCCAAGTACGACGCATCCTCGATAGAGGTGCTGTCGAGTGACGTGGCTCGCGTACGACACCACCCCGCGATGTACCTGGGTGCCTTGGGCAACCGTGGGGTATTCCAGTCGTTCAAAGAGCTGGCCGACAACGCAAACGACGAGGTGAGCGCCGCTCGAGGCGAACGCCTCGTCTTCGTTCGTGTAGACTACGATCGCGGCACGGTGCTCGTCGCAGACACTGGACGCGGCATTCCCGTAGAGGTGCACGCGAAGACTAAGCTGTCTGGTGTCGAGACGGTCATGACGATGCTGCACGCCGGCGCCAAGAGCTACAAGTCGTCGAAAGGCTCTGCGTACGGTAAGAACAAGCGAGGCGTCCACGGCGTCGGCGCCAGCGTGACCAACGCGTTGGCCAAGCGCCTAGACTTGTGGACGCGGCGCAACGGCGCGTGGCACCACATCGCATTCGAGAAGGGCAAGACGGTCGAGAAGCTGTCGCGCGTGAAGCGGGTACCCGTACCCTGGCCAAAGCGCGGCACCATCATAGAGTACGTAGTCGACGAGTCTGTACTGCAGGGAGAGCTCGAGCTCGCCTCGGTGGTCGGGTGGTGCGACACCGCTCGCTACTTCTCACCCGCGACCATACGACTGGAGGTAGTACGCGGCAAGAAGTCGAAGACTAGAGAGTTCGCACCGCGCGAGCCCTATCGGCTTCTCAAGAAGCGGATGGTCGAACACGACGTGTCTGCCGTAACCGACCCGATCGTAGTCACGGGCGACGGTGTGCGCCTAGTCATGGCGTGGACGGGGGCTTCCGAGTGCCACGTCTACGGGTCCGTCTCGGGTAGCCCGACTAGCGGCGGCACCCACATGCGCGGCCTGGAGGCAGCAGTACGCGGAGCTCTTGAGAAGGTCGCTAAGCGCCGCGCGAAGCGAGACGGTGCCGTAGACCCCCTAGTCGGTCTGTTCGCCGTACTCGACGTCACCGTAGAGGTACCCTCGTTCGAGGGGCAGGCCAAGGACCGACTAGCGTCTAAGGGGGCCCACGCGCTAGTACGCGACACCGTGCAGCCCGTACTCGCCAAGTGGGTGCGCAAGAACAGGGCTAAGGTCGTAGACATCATCGAGCACGCTCGCAAGATCACGAAGATCGACGACGACGCCAAGAGCCGCAAGAAGATGGCGCGCGAGACGGTCCAGAAGGGAGCTCGACTATCCCTCCCTAAGGGGTTCAAGGCCGCGTCCTCGTACCCCGCTAGCGAGCGAGAGACTTATCTCGTAGAGGGTAATAGCGCGGCGGGCACTGCGAAGGACGCGTGCATGCCGCACCAGGAGGTGCTGCCGCTGCGCGGCAAGATTCCCAACGTCGTTAAGGACGGCGCCAAGGCGCGCACCAACGAAGTGATCAAGAACATCGTCACCGTAACGGGGTACGACGCGCGTAACCCGAAGCGCAAGCTTCGGACGGGGAAGCTGATACTGCTCACTGATGCCGACCAAGACGGCGATCACATAGCAGTGCTCATACTGGCCGTCGTAAAGCGCGAGATGCCAGAGCTTCTGGAGCAGGGGTTGCTCTACGTGGTAGACGCTCCCTTGTTCGAGGCGTACGCGAAGGGGACTATGGTTCTAGGCAACGTCTTGGCCGACATGCGTAAGCAGCACGGTAAGCTCACGCACGTGAACAGGATGAAGGGGTGGGGTTCTTGCGAAGCACCCGTACTGAGGATGGCCGCGTTCAACCCCGCGACCAGGAGACTACTGCGCGTGTCGCCCGCCTCTCCTAAGGAGGGCGTGCTCGTAGACAAGCTGATGGGAGACAACACCGACGCGAGGAAGAAGCTGATAGGACTTCGATGAACTGGAGAATACGGTTATGAACAATCTGGCAACCTTAGGGACTTCCCACATGGCAGACTCGGAAACGTCGAGAGACGACGGCGCGAACGTCGCGAACATCCTAGACTACCTTCGCACCGCATCCCCCGAGACTTTCGGCGACGGCAAAGACGTGTTCGACGCCTTGGCGGCTGCTCTGGCCGTAGAGCGCCTAGACCCCATAATGATGCGTATTCGCGGACGCGCGAACGTGATGAAGCTGCTCGCTCAGTTGTCACGCGCCACCGAACTCGTTACGGGGATCGCCGAGCATCTCGGCCTAGAATACGACGGGTCTCCCGTCGTCCAAGACGACAACTTCGGCAGCTGGAACACTACGCGTTCTACGCAGCTCGCAGCTCTCATCAAGTCGCGAGTAGACGCGATCAAGGCTCGCGCCGACGAGCAAGAGGCCGTCTACGCTCAGTCCGAGGCGCGCCACGCAGCCGACTCTGCTCGAATAGAGCAACAGACGGACCAGATCAATCGCGAACGTTCCGAGTCGGAAGCTCGCGTCGCTCTCCACCTAGAGTCGGCCCAGCGCGCTCTCGCCATGCTCTCGGCCTACGTCGACGTGCCCCGCTACGTAGTAGCCCGCATAGACCCCACGACGAAGAAGGTGGTCGCCCTGCTGCGCGAGGAAGAAGACTTGCTCCGTCAAGTGTCTAGCGTCGACAAGGCGACGCGCTTCGGAGACTTCGGCGAGGCCAACGATCTTCGGCTCGAGGCTATTCGCGCGAAGCGGGCGAAGGTCGCCCGGCCCGCGCGCGCCGTAGTCGCCAACCAGTACGCCGTGATGCAGCTGGCTCTGCGCTCCGTAGACTTCGAGACGGTCGTCGACGAGTCGCCCGAAGAGGAAGACGCCGACTGATGGCCGAGCTCCGCAAGATTCCCTTCCTCGGTACGATACTCAAGAAGTACCGCCGATACTCGCTGCACGTGCTCGGGCACCGTCACTTCCCCGAGGGGCGTGACGGGCTCACGCCTGTTCAGCGGCGGTCTCTGTGGGCGATGTACGACCTCAAGGCCGTAGACAAGGCCCACATGGTGTCTACGGCTCGCGCCGCTGGCGAGACTATCGGCAAGTACCACCCGCACGAGCCCGGGTCCGTGGTGGGCGCCATGACTAACATGTCGCAGACTAGGACGTCGGCGCCGCTCATCACTGGCGTCGGTAACTGGGGCACGTGGGAAGATAAGCCCGCGGCGATGAGGTACACGAAGTGTTTCTTGTCGCCGTACGCACTCTCGTTCTTCGACCCAGATGAGCTGGCCCAGGTCCCGATGCTCCCGTCGTTCGACGGCAGCTACAGCGAGCCGCAGTTCTTGCCCGCCCCCGTGCCTCACTTGTTGCTGCACGGCGCGTGGGGCATGACACCCGGCGTATCGGGTAACTTGCCGCCGTGTACACCCGAGTGGGTAGAGGCGGCCGTGCTCGCCGTAATTCGAGGCAAGAAGGTTCCCGCGCCAGAGGCGTTCGCCTACCGGCACGGCGGCGTTCTGAAAGCGCTAGACTCTTCGTGGGTGGGTACCGGTGTGGGCTCGGCCACGTTTCGCCCCACGCTTCGCGTAGACGAGGCTCGCCGAGCGGTAGTCTTGACGAGCCTGGCACCCGGGTTCAGCGTATCTGCGCTGTGTACGTGGCTCGAGAAGAAGGTGCCAGCGTACGCCGGCCTATCGTCAGAGTCTTCGGACGAAGAAGAGATAGCCCTCTACCTGCTGTGCAAACGAGGACACGAGCTGCGAGACTTCGCGCGGGCCATCAAGAAGAAGTGCGTGTCGCGCCAGCACTTCTCCTTCCTCTACATCGACCAGTTCATCAAAGACGACGAGGCTAGCTACCGTCCCGTAGTCGACGGACCCGTCGCCTATATAGCTTGGTGGGTAGCTTGGCGACGGGGGATAGTGTCGCGAGCCGCGGCTACGCGCGTAACGAACATGAAGGCCGAAGTCGCACGCCATCGCCTGATGCTACGCGTGATAGAGCACCGAGATCGACTGCTGGTGGCTCTAGATAAAGCCAAGAGCCGTGACGAGCTGCGAACCAAGTTCTCGAAGATACTGAGCTGTTCCGCCGACGAGGCAGACTACGTACTCGCAGTAGCCGTGCACCGTCTAGCCACCTTAGAGGTGTCTCCGATCACCGCTAAGATCAAGGACTTGACGGCCAAGATCAAAGATAACGAACACATAGTGTCTCTGCCCGACGCGAGGTTGGTGCAAGACCTGCGTGCTGCGATAGCCGCCGTAGTGGCCACTAACTCAGCGGCAGTCGAGGCGCGCAAGTCGGACACGAAGACTAAGAAGAGGAAGCGCCGGGGTGCCCGAAGGTCCAGAAGCTGAAGTCGCCTGCAAGCAGCTACGCAACTTGCTGCTGGGCGCCAAGATCGTCGGCGGCCGCGTTCGCCATAAGTGCTTCGCTACGAAGCGCGGAGGTGCCGTACTACCGCCGCTGCCCTCGGGCACCGTAACGCGCGTGTGGCGACACGGCAAGTGGCTGTTCTTCTCCGTATTCGACGGCGACCGCACGTCGGTCGTTAGAGCCAACATGGGCATGAGCGGCCGCTTCGTGCCTGCACCTGCCGACTCTCTGCCGGCACGCGTCAAGAAGTCACACGTGCGTTGGGTAGCCCGCTACAAGACTAAGGCGGGTGTGAGGCGCCTCTTGTACGTAGACCCTCGATGTATGGGGAGACTACAGCGCCTTACACGCGCCCAGGCCCGCGAAGCACTGAGCCGCTTCGCGGGCGCTCGCGGTATACCCAGCCTGAAATTGGGTCCAGACGCGATGGGCCTGCTGTTCACCGCGGCGCCCACCTGGGAAGCTGCGGGCAGACTGCGTGAGGCCCTAGATACGAAGCGCGGTATCAAGGTGGCGCTCATGAGCCAGGCGCGCGTAGCCGGGCTCGGGAACATATACGCGTCGGAGGCGTGCTGGTACATGGGAGTGCACCCAGACTTCCCGGCTCGCGAGCTATCGAATAAGCACCTCAGCATCTTCCTCAAGGCGGTGCCGCGATTGCTGCTAGAGTCGGCGCGCTTGGGCGGTACCTCGTTCGGAGACGCCAATTCATATAGAGACTCTCGCGGCAGAGAGGGCAAGAACTCTGCCAACTTACGCGTGTACGGACGTGAGGGAAAACCCTGCTTTCGATGCTCGACTCCGATAGTAAAGACTAGACTGGGCGGACGCAGTACGTTCGCGTGCCCTAGATGCCAGAGGCTTACATGAGCGACATTCGCAGAAGACACGCAGAGACGCTGCTCACCGCGGCACTCCGCCTCGACCCCGTAGACGTTCGTACGGACGCAGCTCCGCAGCTAAACCTAGGCGAGGCGTACGACGCGGCACTCGGCGTTTGGCAGGGCATGGTCAACTACGGCACCGGGCAGGAGAGGCGTGCGCTGCGCATAGCTCTGCTCGGCGTCAAGAGCATCCGCGACGCCGTAGTGAGCGGTCGACCAGTACCCGACTCGGATAACGAGACTATCCGACAAGCCGCCGCCGCCATGCGAAGCGTAGCCAAGTTAGTGTGGCCCGCGTCCGTTGCGCCCAAGACGGTGAACGAGGGGCACAGCCCCGTCGGTCTCCGTCTCCACTCGATGAGCGAGTTGGCCGGAGCCCGGCCGTTCGTAGTGCTACCGTCGGCACCGCTGCGTAAAGACCCAGTAGTACTGCGCGCGTCGCAGGCGAGTAGCGACCCCGTCGACGAAGACATCCGCCGCTTGTCGGCACTCGAGAGCTTCCGATCGAAGCTACCGAAGAACGTCCCGAACGGCGAACCGTTCGTGATGGTACACATGCCNCTGATAGTCTACACGAAGAAAGCCCTCAACTACAAAGCNCTCGCGCGTGCCGGCATCAAGTTCTTCGAGCTGCGCAACTACGGTCCCCAGAAGGAAACTAACGTAGTAGACAAGAAGATACAGCGCGAGAAGGGGTGGGCATACATCTTCGAGAACCAACTCGTCGTCGGCATGCGCCCCGACGAGGTAGACGACCGTAAGGGAAAGCCTAAAGGCGACTCGCGCGTCGTCGTAGTCCCCGACGGCGACGACTTCGTCCCGCTCAAGACGCTAGACTCGCGTCTCCGTCGTCTTGGCTTCAAGCGCGATACGGGAGCCAAGCTAGACCTAACGACGAACGTTCGTGGCGCGAAGATCGTGTGCTACCGCGGCGGAAGCGACGTCAAGTACGTCATCGTAGACGAAGACGACCGCGCCGTAGAGGGGCACAAGCAGTCTGTCAAGGTTCGCTTCGACAGAGACGTCTCTACGGTGCCCGGAGCCGCATCTCGCGCGGTAGCCTTCGTGTCGAAGCGTCTTGGGCACCACACGAACCCGCTCGACGGTACCTCGTCGCGCCTAGTGCGCTCGCCCGGCAGTCACGTAGCGTTCATGTGGTTGCTGCCCGATCACGCAGTGTCGGCGCTCGGGACGCTAGTCATATCAGAAGCTGCGTTCCCCTGGCGGCAGGCCGAGAGCCTAGAGCAGCGCGACAAGCGCTTGCGCGACGCGCGACGCGAGCTGCATACNCTAGAGGAGCAGCAGGCGATTCTCCTCAAGCACAAACAGGCTNTCTCACAGAGAGACTTGCAGCGCATATCAGAGCTNCGCGAGATCCTAGATCGCTCCGATGCGCGTCCCGTAGAGACGCCGGCGCAGAAGCGTGAGCGCCTCGCCCGCCTTACGGCAGAGCTAGACGATGAGATGCGCTCGAAGTACGCGGCTCTCTACACCGAGCTAGACGAGATCGCAGAGAAGCTCGCCGACGAAGCCGACAAGAAAGAGCGCTCTGCGCTAGTCAAGCGTAGATCGCAGATTCAGAAACAGCTCACCGACGCACGCGAGCTGCTCATGATCAAGTACAGGAGGAAGAAGTGAAAATCTTCTCTCCCTATATGAGGATCCTGGTAGAGCGCGTCGGCCCCAACGGTACCTACTTCGCTTGGGTGTCACCGCGCGAAGCACGACCCGGCGAAGTCGCGCTTCCCGTAGAAGGAAACGTCAACGAGAGCACCATCGGCGTAGTAGAGGGACTTAGGTATGCATCAGAGTTCACGAACGTGGAAGACGCTCTTGCAGCGAGCGTGGTTGTTCGCAGTGCAGCTGGCGTTGGGGGCGGTAGGTAGCGCCTTCGTAATCGTCGCGCTGTACGACGGGTTCAACTTCAACGTCATCAGCATCGACGAGGCGGCGTACTCTACGGCGGCCGTCTTCGTTCCCAGCACCCTCACGGTGCTTGTGGTGGCGCGGGTCGTAGACGCTATTTTTCGACGGTGAGCTGCTTCGTCTGCGAGAGCCCGGCCGTCGTCAAGGACGTACACCACGTCATAATGCAGTCTAGGGGCGGCGTCGACGGTCCCACTGTCGACTTGTGCCCCACGTGTCACGCGGTGACTCATCGGTCTGCTCACCGCATGCTTCGCGGTAAATCTTACGACGACCTGGTAGCGCATCTAGAACACGAGGCCCGCGGCAGAGCCGCCGTACTGATCAAGTCTATCGTCCTCGTAGAGACTACGAAAGACGACCCGCGAAACCCGCACCCGCTCTTGGCCGTCAAGCTAGACTGCCCAGAGTACCTCGCAGCACTCTGCATCCTGCAGAAGGATCGAGGCTTCTCCTCGCGTGAGGCCCTGATGAACGAGCTGCTACGCAGAGTCGCCGTACAGTACGGCCTAGTAGACGACGAGGCGCCCAAAGCGCTTACGCCGATGAAAACCCTGGCAGAACTACGAAAAGGAGGCGCTGTGCGCTAATTCTCCACCCTTTACATACACTTCAAGTATAGCTAAGATGTAGCCTCGCAGACTTCTCTGCGAGATTCAACCCTACCTGGCGGACGTACTTCAATGAAAGAACAACCAGAGAAGCTCCCCGACGTGAAGAGGAGAGACTTGGTACTGGAGGTCAACTGCGGGCACTGCGTGTTCTACCGACGACAGGCCGTACTCGCATCACCGTGTGAGACGCTCGGCACGGCCGCGTCCGCGAAGACGTGTCATCGATTCGTGCCCGACCCGACGCAGATGGACGACCCCGATAGACTGTTTCGAGCCCTCGCCGCTATCGGCGGCGCCAAGAANCCTCTCCTCGCGGCGTCTGCGATTATCGGCTCGAAGCGCGTTACTCGACTGGGTTTCTACGTGGGGCAGCAAGTGTTCTTCCGGCCGGCCGGGGGCGACTTCTTGAGCAACTACGCCCGCGCAGCCGTAGTGGGAGCCGCTGGTGATCGCCTAGTCCTCGCAGGCGACGCCAACTTCACGGCGTTCATGTACCCCCGTAACCTCCTCGACAAGGAAGCGTTCGAGAAGAAGCGCAAGCGCCTCGTCAAGAAGAAAGCGATCAACGACCCGGCGGGGTTCAAGAAGATACGCGTCGGCGACGTAGACAAGCTAGAGGCCTACCTTCCAGAACTGGCTCGTTCTGCGAAGAAGAAACGGGGCCGCCCGCCGGGGAAGGTAAAGAAGAACGCAGACGGGTCTATCTTGCTGTCGTCGGGTGCGCAGTGATCCGGGCGTTCATCGATCGCGGGGACGCGTTCCGCGACGCACCTGCGAGCCTGCGTCGTCTGCTAGACGAACAGTTCCTGCTGTACCTCCTACACGCAACAAAGTTCCGCGACGTGCTCGCCACGGTGAACGACAACCTAGACGAGGACACGGCCTACCTGAAACCGCTAGTGAAGGTTCGCCTTACGGAGATGATCGACGACCCGACGTGCAACACGTACGTCAAGCCGTCGGTGCTCCGGCTAATCGCCGGAGACAAGACGGGCTTCCGAGCGATGCGCGTAAGTACGTCACGCACCGCGAAGATAATAGCCCGACACGAGAAGGCGTTCGTGCGCAGGCTGAAGGCTCTAGAGTTCGACGTATCAGAAATCGGCCCTCAGCAGATAACGCGTCTAGAGCTCGAGTACCTCGACAAGGTTCGGCAGCACTCGAAGAACTTCGCCCAATACAAGGCACGCTTCTTGGTTACCGCCGAGCACGGTCTCTCGCTAGAGAACATCGTGAGCGACTTGCAGATGGTCGGGCTGCGCACGTTCAGGTGGTACTACCCGTTTCGCACGGGTCTCCATATGACGAACTCTATGCGCCGCGCGATAACTAACCGAGGCAACTCTCTGATCAAGTACAACGTCGCCGACGTTCGACGACGCCTCATCATGCTAGACTCGGGAGAGATGTACAACCGAGAATCTAGCGGCGACTACGACGCCGCGCTCAACTCTAGCGCGGGGTCGGTAGACTACACGCGAGCGATAGACTTGTCGCTCGACGTGATGCGCCTATCCGAGAAGGGGTACAGTCCCGGCGTACTAGATTTCGTGCGAGACCCCCAGGTGCAAGACCGCTTCATCGGCTGGTACTCTGCCAAGTGCGGCAAGCNGCTAGCCGACATGGTCGAAGTCTCTCGGCGCATAACNCTAGAGGGCGACAGCTACACTTCGCTGCTCGCAGANTTCTTAGAGGAGCCCCGTGAGGGCGTACGCGCGGCNTTGAAGGCCCTGCGAATGATAGCAGCGTAAAACCACGGTTTTCGCAGCAATCTCGGGTGGCGGTGCGGGGTCCACCAGAGAGTAAATATCCCGTGTACCAAGGCGGCAGCGCCGCTCCTATTCAGTGAGGACACCATGTCAGCAATCGTTACTTTCCGCTCGGGCCTCGCCATGCCGGCGACGGCGGTCGGGCCCATCGAACCCGTATTCACGGTGAGGCGCGCCGTCCTCCTCGACGTACGCGCCGGCAAAGACGCGGCCGGGGGCGACGCCTACGTCGGCATCTCGACGGTCGTCGACGTCGACGTCGAACACCGCATGTACGCGGGAGTCGAGGCTCTCTTCTCGGGCGCCGAGGCGAAGGGGAAGAAGACGAAGTCGGGAGAAGCCTTCATCGTCGTGGGGCGCCAGCACAACGCGTACCGCGTGTCGGTCGCACACCAAGAGCTCATCCACTCGCCGGCCTACGCCGAACTCGACGACGAAGTTCGAGCGAAGGTGATCGCCAGCGTACGCAAGATCGTGCAGTACCACGCCGACTGGCAGGCGGCCAACTCGACTGGCGGCATCCCCGAGACGCCTACCGCGACGGACGAGGTCCCCGATCCCGCACGCGTGATGCGCTCGATCAAGAGCCGTGAGACGAAGCTGTCGACGCAGCTGGCAGAAGTCGACGTCCTCGGCGAGTTCGAGTCAGACCCCGTCTCCGGCGTCTACGGGCTGCTCGATCTCCTCGAAGAACTCGACATCGCCGTCGTTTCTCAGAACGAGCTCGTCGACGTGCTCACCGAACTGCCGATCACCGACATGGTATCTTCGGGCAACGCACCGATCAACATCCCCTCGATCGATGCGATGCGCGCGGCCTCGGCGCCGCGAGACGAAGAAGACGACGAAGAAGAGGCCGCCTGATTCGTTCGCACGGAGCTGTCGGGTACGAGAAGGCGGGGCGTCTAGGCGTCTCGCCTTTTTCTTCGGAGAAAATCAATGATAGACACTAAGTTGCTACTGTCTACCGTCGAGCGGCACAAGAAGCTCGTGCAAGACACGCGCATCTTCCTCCGCGGACGCAAGGGTTCACTCGTAGTATCTTCGTCGAACATCGTCGGCGTCGTCATGCGCACGCTGATACCTGAGGCCGTAGAGATAGACGCGTGCGTAGCCGCCGACGCCCTCGTCGGTGCGTTGAAGGCGGCTAAGAAGGTAGAGCTGTCGGTCGACGGTGGCATGCTCGTCATTCGCGGTTCGGGCATGAAGGCCGAGATACCGGTAGAGTCGGGAGAGCCCCCGTCGCTGCCCAAGGTAGAAGATGCCGTAGCCGTACACCCCAAAGACGTGAAGAAGCTGCGAGACGCGCTCCCGCGCGTAGACATCCCGCGCCTGGGGCGCACGGGCCAGCTGTCTATACGGTGCCACGAGGGCGAACTGTTCGTAGCGTGCACCGACGACGTTCACGGCGCGATATTCCGCGGTACCGGCCGCTCGGCGCTCGAGCTCGGCATCTTCCCGCAAGACGCGCCCCTCCTCACGGCCGCCTTCTCCGCCGACGGCGCCGTGTCTATGGCCACGCTAGACGGCCGAGTGCTACTTCGTTCGGGCGGCGACGCGGTGATGATACCGACGACCGAGTGCGAGTACATCGAGGCGGGAGAGTCTTCGGCCAAGAACGTCGCCACGCTAGACGTAGCCGACTTACGGGCGGTACTCTCTGCGGTTGCCCCCATAGCTTCGGCGGAAGAGGCTTCTCCCGTAAAGTTCGTCCTCTCCGACAAGGGTGTTCGCGTGTCGGCTACGAGTAAGGTCGGGTCGCTGTCTAAGGCCGTCTCGGCGAAAGTTTCTCGTGCGGTAGAGTTCGGCGTGAGCCACACGCTCCTAGACGACTTGCTGAAGAAGATGAGCGACAAGGTAGTCCTCGGTGTCTTCGTAGAGAACGACGTAGTTACGCGAATACAGTTCTCGAACTACGACGTAGTGTATGCCGCGCTCACCGCCTAGGTCACATACATGCAAGAATACCCTCACTACTTCGTAGCGGGCGACTTTCGCAGAGAGCTGTACGACTCTCTGCCTAACAACGAGTTCTTGCGCTTAGACGCGCTAGAGTCGCTAGAGCTGCCTACTACGACCGTCTTGTTCAAGACGAAGCCCGCTCTGCCGTCGGTAGACTTGTGTGAATCNCCGTTGGGCAAACTGCCGTTCGGCGAGCTATCNGCCATAACGTGCGCCGGACTAGCAGTCGCGTACCGCCTAACTGCTCCGCGATGTACGGTGCGCGTCGGCACCAACTTCGCCGCAATATCTAGGAGGCCCTCGCCATCTTCCGAGGTGTCGTCGTACTTCGTAGATCGCTCNATAGCCGTCATGGGTAACTCGGAGGCGCTGCTAGCGCTGTGCCCCGTTCTTCGGTGGACTACACGATGATCAAGACCGACCCCAAGCTGCAGAAGGTGNTAGCCGAAATAGCAGAGCGCCCCAAGATACCGTGCGCCAAGTTCATACGTGAGGTGATAGAGCTCCACACGCGCCTCCCCGACACTAAGGCCGTCGGCGCGCAGCTGTCTCGTGACAGGATGCGCATAGCAACAGACCGCTCGCGCATAGTGGGCATAAAGCTAATCTGCTTCAAGGAGGTAGCCGAGACGCGCCGCGTAGACTCTCGCATGCGAGACTACCTGTACTCGAAGTATGCCAATTTCCTGCAGCAGCACAGGAACAAGCGAGCCCGAGACGCCGTAATCAACGACGCTCTCGCGCCCCTCACTGCGCGTATAAAGCCCGTTATGGACGTGCTAGAGATAGTGGACGTGGCTCTCGGCGACTTCGACTCGCGCGGCTTCGCCATACGCGACACCGTCGCTGCGCTCCATCTAGGCGAGAGAGAGTAAAGACTACCCCTGCAGCACGTACAGAGAAATCGGTAGCATATGGTAGCGCGGGTGGTGATACACGATAGGTTCTACGTACCGCTCCGCCACGTCGACGTGGCGGCGCTCAAGCGAGAGTACGAGGTACCGATCCAGACCAAGCGCGACTGTCGACCAGAGTGCCCCCTGTCTCAGAAGCGCGGCCGCTACTGCTCGACCTGCCCGTCGAAAGACGCGAAGTTAAAGCTGTGGGAGGTGATTCGCACCGAGGGCGGCAAGAAGGTGATAGCCGTACCTTCTGGCGACTCTGCGAAGCTGCGCTCTGTACTGAACACGAAGCGCGTCAAGTTCGTAGACCGTCGGCCCTCTCCCGAGTTTCGCTCGGCGCTCCGGTGGCGCGGCAAGCTCCGCAAGAAAGGCGACGTAGACGACGACGGTAACCCGTACGCCGACCAGCGCGGCATGGTGCGCGCCTGGCGCGACCACGTAGACGGCGGCGAGACTGGCGGAACTATAGTATCCCCGCCGCGCTGCGTCACGGGAGATACTCTCATCGCGACTACCCGCGGACTTACTCGTATATCCGATTGGGCCGAGGGACTCAAGCCGGGTACCTACGAAGAGTTCGCTCTACGCGGGAGACGTAAGCGTCTACTCGTAACTACAGAGTATGGTTCCGCCGTGGAACCGTCCCAACTGTGGGTTTCCGCGCCCGAACGCATTCACCGCGTCACTCTACGTGGTGGACTCACCGTTTCTGGTACGGCCGACCACCCCATCAAGACCCTAGAAGGTTGGACAAAACTGCGTGATGTTAAACGCGGGCAGGTCGTACCTGTGTATTACGGGCAGAACGTCTGGTCTTGTACTGATGCAGTGTCTGAGGAACTGGCGAGATTTTTAGGATTTTGGGTATCTGAAGGAAGCGGCAGCAAGAGTTACGTACACGTAACCAACTACGACGATTCGATTCGGGAGCTATGTCGTCGAGTGTTCTTGTCCATAAGCCCTAATGCAGCTATCGTAGAACGTACGCGTGCAGGCTACACGGAAGAATCAGGCGTCCGCCGCTGTATAGGCACGAGAGACCCAGCCGTCTACAGGTATTTAGACACGCTTGCAGACGGTCTATGGCGTAAGAGTGCCGATAAGGTTATACCTCGAGCGGTGCTAGAATCGTCGTCCAGCGTGGTGTGTGCATTCTTACAGGCCCTATTCGAGGGCGACGGTAGCGTCGGCCGCGTAGGTGTTGGCTACGCGTCGTTGAGCAAGGTCTTAATAGACCAGCTTCGCGTCGTATTGGCTAACCTGGGCATAGTCACGTCGACGCGTCGACGTATGTCTTGGGCTACCAACGGTTCTCCGTCTCAGGTCAGCAAGCCTTATTGGATAATTTCTGTAAAGGGTCCGAGTCTACGTGTATTTTACGAGCGTATCGGGTTCTTTTCTCCCAGAAAGAAGCGCAAGCTAAAACGAGTACTGCGCGCATACGAAGCTAAAGGTGTTCATCAACCTATGTGGTACGAGGCCTACCCCGACACTATCTGTCGCGAGTGGCACGACTTGGTAGACGCCATTAACGTAGCCTGGGCTTCTTTCCGCGTACAGCGGGCGGATAACGGCAGTTTTGGTAGGCACCCCGTATCTTTCGGTGCCGAAGTAGTACAGAGAGCACGATGTGAAGGCCGGCGGACTGGTAGGTCTAGTAGCCGTTTAACGCGCGATAGGCTTGCGCGATACTGCGAGTATCTGGAAAAGTCACCGAGGTGGCGAGATTTGCCGAGAGGGTTGCGCGAGAAAGTACTCGGTTTTCGAGACCACTACCTAGACCCTAAGTGCTACTGGACGGTAGTTCGTAGTGTTCGACAACTACGTAAGAAGCGACCCACGTACGATTTTCACGTGCCGCTACATCACAAATTTATGGGCAATGGCATCCTAAATCACAATACCGGAAAATGCGTGTACGGCGATACTCTCATCAGGACGTACGACGGCCTCGTCCCCGTATCCTCACTCTTCCGGTCTAGCGTAGACATAGAGCGCGTGGGTCGTTTCGGGTTCGTCTCTACGCCCTGGGGCGTGCGGGAGGTCCGGGGGCTATACTCGAAGGTAGTAGACAAGACGGTAGAGATCTTGCTGCAGAGCGGTATCCGCCTAGGCGGCACAGAGAACCACCCAGTGTACGTGTTCGGCGAAGACGCGCGTTGGTCGTGGAAAACTCTGGGAGCCGTAGAGGTAGACGACCAAGTACTGCTCCCGCTATCGCTGCCCCTAGAGCTACTGGGTCCCCAGCTGTACGAGGACGAGGCGATAGTGCTGGCTGCAGCGGCAGTGAGGGGTCTGTGGCCTAAGCGCGTGGCCGGCGTGTTCGACGTAGACCCCGAAGAGTTCTCTGATCCGCAACGAATCAAGTTGGCGTTCGCTAGGCGCTACCACGTAGTACCGAACGACCGCGGACGGCTGGTAGCTACTGTGCAGACCGACGGGCTTCCTGGTGCATCATGGGTTCCCAAGAGCGTGTATCGAACGGGTCCGGCCGCTACACGCGCTATGCTCAAGACGCTATTCGACGGAGCACTAGATCGCGGCGGCTACCGCGTTATAGAACTCCCCAAGTCCTTCGCCGAGGTAGTTCACCTAGCGTTCGTGGGCTACGGCGTCTACGCTACGATAGAGTACCACGAAGGCTACGGGCACGTAGCGGTGGCTCGGGCAGAGAACCTCGACGAGGCGTTCGCGCGCGCGGCTACGCTAGCCGTACGCGCCGAGATGAAAGGCGCGCCCAGCACGCCGCACGGTCTCGTAGACCGCGTGCTAGTCGCAAAGAGCGTCGCCAGTCCCCGTCGCGTGTACGACTTGATGGTGCCGTCGGTGAAGTCTTTCGTAGCCAACGGCGTAGCCGCGCACAACACTGTAATCGGTGTTCGCAGCGCGTTGATGCACAGGCAGCGCGCCTTCATAACGGGTAGCCAGATAGACTTCTTGCGACAATTCGGTATGCGCTTCGGCGAGAACTCTAACGCGCGAGAACTGTACAAGCAGGGAAAGCGACCCGTAGTTCTCGTAGACCCCAAGGGGTGGCGCGAGGGGCCCAAGTACGGGGTGCACGTAGTCAAGAAGTGGGGACCAGAAGCTCGTCGCGCCGACGTCGTGATGTCTTCGTACCAGCAGTTCGTTCACCCAGAGCGAGGACACGAGCGCCTCAAGAGATACGTGTCTGGCAAGTTCGGCACGATGGTGATCGACGAGCAGCACCAGGCCAACGCCGCCGCGTTCTCGCGGGTAGCCAACCGCGCGGCCGTTCGCAGGCGACTTGGCCTGACGGCTACTCTCCATCGCAAAGACGGCCTAGAAAAAGTGTGCGCCGCCGTAGTCGGCCCCATGGTGGCCAAGGGACGCGCCGTGTCGACGCTCCCAAAGCTAGAACTCAAAGAGACTGGCGTGCACGCGCCTCGGTCGCACAAGACGTGGAACGGCATCGTGTCGTTCCTGTCGCGTTCCGAAGAGCGCAACAAGGTTATCGTGCGCCAGATCTTCAAGGACCTGCGCTCCGACCCCAAGGCGTGCGTCGTAGTACCCGTCGTACGGGTAGCCCATGTCCACGAGCTAGTGAAGCTAGTCAACCAGCAGGCCCTGTTCTGCCGGCAGAACAGGGGCGAGTCTTGGGCGCGAGAGTTGGCCGTCGCGTACTACGGCAAGACTAACACCGGCGAGGTTCTGGCCCAGGTTCGCGCCGGCCGCGCACGAGTCGTGATCGCCAACGTGCGCATGGTGCAGCACGGCCTAGACGTGGCTCGATGGACGCACGTGTACGTCAACGTGATACCGACGTCTAACGCCATGCTCACGTGGCAGCTCATCAACCGAGTGTGTACGCCGTACGACGCTAAGCTGCGTGCGAAGATAGGCGCCAAGCCGCGACCCGTAGCGCGCATCTTCATAGACCCCATGTCGGCTAGCGTGTTCTGCTTCGCGAAAGTGTTCAACGAGAAGCTCTACGGGTACGCCGCCGGACTTCGCGGCGACAACTTCATCGAGGCGAAGACTTACGCCGTAGATCGGCGGCAGCTAGATCGCATGGTGCAGATAGCTAAGTACCCCAAGCTCTACGACCCCAAGGAGGCGGGGGTAAAGGTCATCCTAGGAAAGACGCGCCTCGGAAAGAAGCGCACTAAAGAGACGTGGACCCCCGCGCCGCGCGGAATACGGAGGTTCTGATGGATCCTATCATCAAGACGCCACGCAAGAAGGAAGTCACGCTTAGGATGACGAACTACGCCAACAAGCGTATGCACGAAGCTGCGGCCGCACGCGGCAGTCGCTAAACTCGTGGGCGATTCAGAAACTAGAAGCTGAGGCAGATCGCCTCGAACGCGGCAAGGACGGCGAGGGCGCACGATGAACATAGACGCGTGGGTAAACGACGTAGTGCGCGAGAACATAGAAGTCGTTAAGCACGTGGGCCCGCGTGAAAACACGTTCGTCCTTCGAGTTAGAATACACGGCGCGTGGGTGACGGTGGCGACTCTAACGGAGGCCGAGATGGCCACCAAGTACGGGAGAACTCGATGATCGTAGACTTGCTGCGGGCGAGAATTAGCGCGTACGTCGCCGACGCAGAGAGTAAAGCTATCACGAAGGAGAATTCTGCGTGAAGCATACGGTGCACATAGACCTGTCGAAGCCTCCCGGACTACACGGGCTGCTCATCAACAGGGGCGCCCCGAAGTATCTGCTGCGCGGAAAGCTTACGCTGACGCGGACAGACGTAGCCGCGAGTACGTCTGCCGACTACAAGTCGGTGCCGCCAGACGTGCAGCTGGCGCACCTGCAGTCGACGCTAGACGACCCGCACGCCACCGACGGCCTATTCGTCATAGGGTCTAGCGGAGACGACGCGCGGGCTCGCGGGGTAGCTCTGGGTATCATGCAGGCGTCTATGCTGGGCGCTCTAGATTCTACGAGCCACCCTCGACCCCTGTGGTGGTCGGTATACGGCGGCCGATGGGACCGACTGCGCGACGACGAGTCTTGGCGTTCTAGTCTGGGCCGCGTTGGGATGCTCGTAGTGTCTAACGTCGCAGACAACTCTACCAACGAGAAGATCGAGAAGGTGGTCGACCTGCTACACCTCTACTGCAACGTCCCTCGCGTAGTGGTAGTAGACGGCGCCGACCCCCTAGAGTTCGCCGCGACGCGCTTGCGCCGCAGACCCAACAGAGTGTTGTTCCTGTCCCGTCGCGGACGAACGTTGCAGGTGTAGCCGTGGAAAGCAATCCTCTAGAAGCCGTGAAGTACCTCCTCGAAGAGGGTGAGGGCGTACTACACGCTCTCGTCGTAGACGCAGACGGCAGAATCAACTGCCACGTAGCTGCCGGGCACAGCGTGGATACGCTGCTGTTCGCGGCGAGCTACTTGCTCGAACTGGCACGCGTTACGGCGCTAGAAGATGGTGCACCGTCTACGGCCCCCATCGAAGAGGCTCTCGCGGCACTAGATGACGCGGGGTTCGCGGTATCTTCTGTAGCAAAAGCGATGCACTGATGGCTAAACGCAAGATGAAGAAGGAGGCGTTCCTAGCTTTCGTTCGCGCGTCGAAGGGGAGCCAGGCGCTAGACGCCCTCTTGGCGCGAGAGCTAGTCGCCGAGAAGGGCTCCGTGATACACGTCAGCGACATAAATGGCGCTCACGTAGTCACCGACGGGAAAGGGCGTGAAGAGTTTCTTGCATCGCCGATGCGGTGGAGCGCAACCAAGATCGCGGCTGGCTGCTGCTGTGGCGCAACTAACGAACGGCGTACAAGATGTCGCGCTCGTTCAACCACGACGGCCCACCCAGGTCGCATATACAAGCTCTGCTGTGGGCTATCGACGTCCACCCCTGCGGCCTTCTCTGAGGTGACCCGTTGAGACTGTATTCTTCGAGCCTTGAGTCGCTCGCGCTGAAGAGCATAACGTCTGGCGACGACCGCGTCGCCGGGTGGCTTATGCCGCGTCTGTCACCCGACCACTTCTCGATGGACGCCACGAACGAGGCTTTCCGCAGGATGCAGACTCGCCTGCGGAAATCGGGGTCTATACCCGAGTGGTCGGATCTGCTCGAAGACATCGCTATATCGCAAGACTCTCGAGACGAGCTCCAAGAGTTCGACGTGGAGCCCGTCGCGAACAGGAAGATTGCTCGCAAGCTCGTAGACAAGCTAGACGGCTACCGTCGCGCTCGCGTGCTATTCAACATGAGCACGCACACCGCCAAGGTGCTCAAGGGCGACAAGGTAGACTTAGACGAGCTCACCGAGCGCGTCGCCGACTTCCTGACTAAGTCGCGTGCGTCTGCCGACATGACGGAGCAGATGCTCCACATCGGCGACCCGAAGTTCGATAAGGCGTTTCTCAAGAGCTTGCTCGTGGGGAAAGATTTAGAGTTCATCCCGACGGGTATCAAGACGTTCGACTCTAGGAGCCAGGGTATACCGCGCGGTTCCGCGTTCATCGTCGCCGCCAACACGGGCGGCGGTAAGTCGCTTCTCGCCAACTCTATCGTGCTGCACCAGGCCAGTATCGGCGCGCGGTGCGGCCTAGTGTCGCTCGAGATGTCTCGCGAGCACGTCGCTCGCCGCATGCTGTCTTCGCTGACGAAGGTACCGCTTTCGCGCATCAATCACCCGAACCAGTTCTCTAGTTCGGAGAAGCGCCGTCTGATGCAGACGTGGCTAGACTATCACAAGCGCGTTCGTCGCAACGGCGGGCGCCTCACCATACTGTCGCCCGACGAAGACGTCTCGATGGAAGACGTCCTCACGCTCCTCAAGCCGTACGGGTACGACAACACGGTGATAGACTACGTCGGCCTGCTTCGCGGCATGGACGGCGAAGACCAGTGGCGTAAGTTGGGCGGCTCCGTTCGCTACGCGGCTCGCTACGCTAACGCCACCGACAGCGTAGTCACGGTGCTGGCGCAGCTTAGCGGCGACGGCATCATCCGATACTCTCGCGCAATGCAAGAGCACGCCGCACTCATGTGGCAGTGGATCACTACGGCAGAGTCGCGCGAGAGCGGCATCGCTACCATATCGCAGCCGAAGGCGCGCCAGCTAGAGCCGTTCGACTTCTCTGTGCAGGTAGACTTCGCCCACATGACGGTGAGCGACCTGTCGCCCGAACTCGCGGCTGCGATGAAGAAGCAAGGAGACAAGGCGGGCAAGAAAGAGAACGCCACGGGAAACAAGAAGAGTCGTAAGAGTAGAAAGAAAGACGAGGACGAGTCTACGTTCGAGATGTGAGCCATGATGTACACGGTCGGGAACAAGAAAGCCTACGACTCGTACCTAGCTTCCGACCCGTTCGCGGTGAAGCTCGGGTGCACAGACTCTTACCGCGGAGGCGTAGCCTTTCACGACGCGAGTCGGGCAGAAAGCTGGATCGCGAGGCAGGGCTACAACGAGCAGTACTCGGTATACGGCCTAGACTGCGACGCCGACAACTGCTGGTTCGATCGTGAGATCGAAGAGCTACGCATCCTAGACACGACGAAGCTCGTGATGCTAGAAGGAGCAACGTGAAGAAGCCCCTAAAGAAGGTGCGGCCCGCGCGCAAGCGACGCCGACGCGTCCTAGAAGAGCACGCGGCAGAAGAGTCGCGTTCCTCTAAGCTGCACGCGAAGAGCCTAGAAGTCTACGCGAAGCACCTGGCCTCAATATCGGAGGCAGTGCTGCACGCGGTACTGCGAGCCCTCGCCACGGCACAAGCCGTGGGCGAGGTGAACTCCGTTCTAGAGACTCGATTCGGCATGCAAGACGTGATGATCGACGCGCGCCAGGTTCAGGCGGCGGCGCTCGAGGTGCTACAGGCCGAGATAGGTGAAGCTCTGGCGCGCAAGTCGAAGCTCTCTGCGCGCTCACGGCGCGAGCTCGTAGATCGACTAGTCGCACGCCTCATACCCACCAGAGACGGCGCACCCGCCCCGTCGCCGTACCCCGTCCGCCCCCCTAAAGACAACACGGTCGAGAACGTAGAGCGCCTGATGCAGAGAGAGTTGCGTCGAAGCTTCCCGCCGCGAGATAAGCAGCGCCCGCCTCCTAAGCCGACCCCTAAGCCCCTCAAGCGCGTGGTGGACAAGTGAGCCGGAACGAGGGGCGCGGCTCTGCGGTGGACGCGAGCGCGAAGCTCAACTGCAGCAAGTGTGAGCTGAACGATAGGTGTCGCGACTCGCGCAAGAGCAAGCGCTTCGCCTGCACGATGTTCGTCTTCGCGGAAGAGGGCAAGCTCGACAAGTCTAGCCGCGAGTTCCGCAAGATCATGCGCGAGCTAGTCTCGTCAGAGACGGTGCTCGCCGACAACTACAGCATCGACGATCGACAGGCTCGACTGGCGCCCAACTACTACCGCTGGTGCGTCGGCCAAGACTTCTTGGCGTCGAACCCCGCTCCGTACCCGTGGCAGCTAGAGGTGGGTCTCAAGCTGTTCGGTGACGTGTGCCCGAACAAGAAGTGCTCCGACCAAGAGTGGTACGAAAGCATCCCGTACGACTGCGACTACCGCGAGATACCAGAGCGCTTGCAGCTGCGCAAGCGCGGCGTGTGCCCCAAGTGTGGCAAGTCGCGCCTAGACTACATCAACGCCGGGCGAGAGAGCGACTTCAATGCGTATATAGGACTACTTGGCCAGCGCTGCGTAACTGGCGACACTCTAGTACTGACGACACGAGGTATCACGAGGATATCCGATTGGGCTGAGGGCCTAAGTCCCGGATGGCACGAGGCACCCTTCAGGCTTCGTGGTCGTCGTTGGTCGTCTAACACGCGCGAGCTGTCGTCGGCCATCTTGTGTAACGAAAACGGTACGCAGGTTAGAGCAGACCGCGTGTGGGTATCTAAACCGGAACGAGTATACCACGCAGTCGTTCGCGGTGGCTTATCCGTGTCTGGCACCCACGACCACCCGATCAAGACGTTGGCCGGCTGGACTAAGCTAGGCGATCTCCGTCTAGGGGACGTGATACCCGTATCCTACGGCCAACGGCTGTGGGGTCGCGACTCTCGCCTCACAGAAGACTTGGCCCGCTTCATCGGCTTCTGGGTGGCCGAGGGTAGCGGTAGCCGTAGTGCAGTGCACGTTACTAATTACGACGACAGCGTTCGTGATCTGTGTCGACGGGAGATGCTAAAGCTAGTCCCCGACGCCACTATAAAGGAGAGAGCACGTGCTGGCGTAGACCCTGCGTTGGGGTTGAAGCGGTGCGTAGGGTCGCTAGATAAGCGCTTGTATGCTAGGGTGGATGCCCTCGTAGAGGGTCTGTGGCGAAAGAGTGCGGACAAAGAAGTCCCTCGAGTAGTGTTAGAGAGCCCAGAAAATATAGTCTGCGCCTTCTTGCAGGCCTTGTTCGAGGGCGACGGCTCTGCGGGTAGACTATCGATAGGTTACGCGTCGTTAAGCAAGACGCTGATAGATCACGTACGCGTGTTGCTGGCGAATCTAGGCGTAATCACGTCTACGCGTAGACGTATGTCTTGGGCCACTAACGGCACCCCTTCTCAGGTCAGTAAGCCTTATTGGGTACTCAAGATCCAGGGTCCCTCTCTGGCCGTGTTTCAAGAACGTGTAGGCTTCTTCTCCGAGCGCAAGAAGAAAGCTCTTCGTCGCGCCGTGATTCGACACGAGACGCTAGAGCGCGACGTTCCGTGCTGGTACGAGACTTACCCCGAACCCATAAAGCAAGAGTACCTCAATCTGATACGCGAGGTAGACGGCGAGTGGGGCAAGTTCGAGCAACATCAGAGGTCGCGTCGTATAATCAGCGTCGGCAGGTTGGCGGCGTTCAGGTATGAGGTAGAAGACTGGCGTCGGCTGCTATCTTCTAACGTCGCACTCTCCAGATCTCGTCTGGTACGCCACAGAAAAAAGATAGTTAGGTCACCGCGCTGGCAAGATCTGACCATCTCGACCAGAACTAAGGTGCTGGCGTTCTACGAGAAGTACCTGCACCCTAATACCTACTGGACTACCGTGCGTAGTGTTCGCAAGAGCAAGCGCTCTGTGCCTACGTACGACTTTCACGTGCCCCACCACCATCGGTTCATGGCTAACGGCCTACTAAATCACAACAGCGGCAAGTGTGTGTCTGGCTCCACGCTGGTGCCCACAAAGCGCGGCCTACTCGCCATACGCGACGTCGCAGTCGACGACGAGGTGCTGCTAGAGGGCTCCTCGTTCCGCGTACTGGGCACCAAAAAGACTAAGGACCAGCGCGTAGTATCCCTAGTCACGGAGTGGGGCTACGAGTTACGGCTGACGCCGAACCACAAACTCCTCACCACTACGGAAGAAGAGTGGCAGCGCGCAGACCGCGTGAAGACGGTCCAGATAACCTCGTCGTTCTTGCCGTGGGGTTCTAGCGACGCCTTAGACTTTTTCGTAGAGCCCAAGCGTAAGAAGCTCGCTGAGCAGCTGTGCACACTGTCGCAGTCGGGTGCGCGCGATGCTCTGCAACGCCTGCTGGTGCAGCGAGAGTCTCTGTCTGGGCGCAGCGTGGTGCTGCATACTTACGACGCGCGCATAGCCCACGGCGTGCAGCAGTACCTCCTCACGAAGCGCATATTCTGTCGGCGCATCAAGAAGTTGCTCGTGCTAGAGTCTCCGTGGGTAGAGCGCTACGACGAGCTGTTCGGCTTCACGTCGCCCAGCTCAGAGTACGTCGCCCGGAACTGCGCCGCCGCTACAGACCAGCGCCTAGGAAAGAACGCCTGCGCCTCGCTGTACCGTACGATGCTCCTCGTAGAGCCGGTAGACGAGTGGGGGCTACCGGACCTGCTTCGCGCGGCCGGCGAGTACAGCAACGTCTGCCGCGCGGGAGAACTTACGCGCGAAGACGCCCGTGCCGCCGCAGACGCGTTCGAAGCCCTGCAGGTAAAAGACGGTTTCCTGCGAACGATGCTCGTCAACAGGCTACGAGCGTACGCCAAGGCCGAGGTCTTGTGGGACGACGTAGCCGAGGTAACCAAGCAGCCCGGGCGCGAAGACGTCTACGACGTCGAGGTGGAGCACGTCCACCGCTTCTCCGCTAACGGCATCACGGCTCACAACTCGTCTGGTCTGGGCTTCCTGTGGTCGTACCAGACGCACCAGCTGCTCAAGCTGAAGAACCCGAGTGCGTTCTACGGCATCAAGGCGGGTACGATCCTCCACATGAACATGGTGGGTCTGACGTACACTGGCGTCAAGCAGGCCGTGTGGGACCCGTTCATGGCTACGGTGTCCGACGCGCCGTGGTTCAAGCTGTACCACGAGATACTAGACGACGCCGCAGAGCGCGTCGGCGAGGACGAACTCTACAAGATCAAAGACGGCTTCGTCTTCTACAAGAACGCGTCGCTGTGGCTGGCGCCCTCCTCTCCCAGCCGACGCAACCTGCGCGGGCGCACGCGCGTGTTCGCCGGCGTCGACGAGATGGGGCACTTCTCCGAGAACCAGGATCGCGTGAACATCTCGGGCCTCGAAGTCTGGCGAGCACTGACGCGCTCTATGTCTACCGTGCGCCCCGCGATACGTCGGCTCCGCAAGCGCGGCGTAGTGGGCGTGCCGCAGGCCATCACCGTGTCGATATCCTCGCCGTGGGAGGTGAGCGACCCGCAGATGCAACTGTTCAATTCGTCGCAGCGCCCGGAGATGCGCAAGACGATGCTGTCGGTGAAGCGCCCCACGTGGGAGGCGAACCCCGACGTGACGTTCGAAGACTTGGCAGACGAGTTCGCCCTAGACCCCGTGTCGGCGTGGCGCGACTACGGCT